>Ga0157358_1000006_pt1 | contig 124693 bp, 111 predicted proteins | sample AttcapACBM2_FD_111484 | JGI IMG/M metagenome (GOLD analysis project Ga0157358, IMG submission 111484) | Fungus gardens microbial communities from leaf cutter ant in Botucatu, State of São Paulo, Brazil - Atta capiguara ACBM2 | ecosystem: Host-associated > Fungi > Mycelium > Unclassified ... | reverse complement strand
TCAACGCGGGTATTAATATGAAATATCAGGCCCTCGCTCAGGACATACTCAGGCATGTCGGCGGCAAAGAGAATATTCACAGTCTGGTTCACTGCGCCACCCGACTGCGCTTTAAGCTCAACGACAACCAGCTGGCGGACGCTGAAAGTCTGAAGGCCAATCCAGAGGTCATTATGGTGGTCGAAAGTGGCGGCCAGTTTCAGGTGGTGATCGGCAGTCATGTGCAGGAAGTGTATGCAGCGCTCTGTCAGGAAGCAGGCCTGAACGACGTAAAGCGCGTCGTGCCAACGCAAAACAAAGAAAAGCAGACGCTGGCGGCGGCTTTTATCGATGTGGTGTCCGGCATATTCACGCCCTTTCTCGGCGTCATGGCCGCCTGCGGTATTCTGAAAGGCGCGCTTGCCCTCTGCCAGGCGGCAGGATGGCTAACGGAAAGCAGCGGAACCTGGCGGATATTATTCGCTGCGGCCGACGCGCTGTTTTACTTTTTGCCGCTGGTGCTCGGCTATACCGCCGGTAAAAAGTTCGGTGGCAACCCTTTTGTTACCCTGGTTATCGGCGGCGCGCTGGTTCATCCCACCATGCTGGCTGCTTTTCAGGCGGCGGCGACGGGAGAAACTGCGACCTTCTTCGGGGTGCCGATTGTGTTTATTAACTATGCCTCGTCGGTAATCCCTATCATCTGCTCCGCCTGGTTCTGCTGCTGGCTGGAGCGCCAGTGCGACAAGATCATGCCCTCGGCGGTGAAAAGCTTCTTTACGCCATTGATATGCCTGGCGGTGACCGTGCCTCTGACCTTCCTCGCGATCGGCCCGCTGGCGACCGCCCTTAGCCAGCTGCTGGCGGACGGCTTCCAGTTTGTTTACAAAGCCGCCCCCTGGCTGGCTGGCGGCCTGCTCGGCGCGGTGTGGCAGGTCTGCGTGATTTTTGGCGTGCACTGGGGACTGATCCCGCTAATGATGAACAACATGGCGGTGCTGGGGCACGATCCGATGCTGGTTATCTTGCTGCCCGCGGTGTTTGGTCAGGTCGGCGCCGCGCTTGGCGTGTTCCTGAAAACCCGCGACGCGCGACTAAAGGCGCTGGCTGGCTCGAGCGTAATCTCAGGGGTATTCGGCATTACCGAACCCGCCGTTTATGGCGTGACGCTCCCCAGCCGTCGGCCCTTCATTTTCGGCTGCGTCGGCGGCGCGCTTGGTGGCGCTATCGTTGCGCTGAGCCATAGCCAGGCCTACTCGTTCGGGCTGGCGAGCATTTTCACGCTGGCGCAGATCATTCCCGCAAGCGGCATCGATAGCTCCGTCTGGGGCGCCATCGTCGGCGCCGCCCTCTCCCTGATTCTTGCCTGCCTGCTAACGGTGATTGCAGGCTTACCACAGCCGCAGCGCGTCGACGCCGGTTAAGCGCTGCAATAAAAGGAGACGTCTATGAAGAGTGAGTTCCCGCAGGAGTTTCTATGGGGAGGCGCGCTGGCAGCTAATCAGGCTGAAGGCGCGTATCGAGAAGACGGCAAAGGATTATCGACTTCCGACATGCTCCCTCAGGGCATTTTTGGACCGGTGGTAGCGCGCCAGCCTGGCGACTTTAACATCAAAGATATCGCTATCGATTTTTATCATCGCTATCCCGAGGATATCTCGCTGTTCGCGGAAATGGGCTTTACCTGTCTGCGCGTCTCTATCGCCTGGGCGCGCCTGTTTCCGCAGGGCGATGAACAGCAACCAAACGAGGCGGGACTGGCCTGGTACGATAAGCTGTTTGACGAACTGGCGCGTCACCATATCCAGCCGCTGGTGACGCTGTCGCACTATGAGATGCCCTGGGGGCTGGTGCAGAACTATGGCGGCTGGGCTAATCGCCAGCTCATCACCTTCTTCGAACGCTACGCGCGCACCGTTTTTATGCGCTATCGCGACAAGGTCAAGCTGTGGCTGACCTTTAATGAGATCAATATGTCGCTGCACGCGCCGCTAACCGGCGTGGGTTTACGGGGCGACGCGAGTCAGACGGAGATTTATCAGGCTATCCATCATCAGCTGGTTGCCAGCGGCCTGGCGGTAAAAGCCTGTCATGAGCTTATCCCCGATGCACGCATCGGCAATATGCTGCTTGGTGGACTGCTCTATCCGCTGACCTGCAAGCCTGATGATGTGTTCGCCGCGCTGCAGGAGAATCGACGCTGGCTGTTCTTCGGCGACGTACAGTGCCGCGGCCGCTATCCAGGCTATATCAACCGCTATTTTCGCGAGCAGAATATTATGCTGCGCACCGAACCGACGGACGTCGAGGCGCTGAGCCATACGGTCGATTTCGTCTCGTTCAGCTATTACATGTCCGGCTGCGCCACTGCCGACGCCAGTCAGGCGGAAAAGCTACGCGGCAATATTCTCGATATGGTGCCTAATCCCTATCTCGACAGCTCGGAATGGGGCTGGCAGATCGATCCCGTCGGGCTGCGCACGCTGCTGAATATCTTGTGGGATCGCTATCAGAAGCCGCTGTTTATCGTTGAAAACGGCCTTGGCGCCCGGGAAAAGCCTGATGCAGACGGCCAGATCAACGACGACTACCACATTCGTTACGTTAACGATCATCTGGTGCAGGTCTGGGAAGCGCTTAACGATGGCGTAGAGATCATGGGCTACACCTACTGGGGACCTGTCGATCTGGTCAGCGCCTCAAAAGCGGAGATGGAGAAACGCTATGGTTTTATCTATGTAGACCGTCATCAGGACGGCTCCGGCACGCTGAAACGCAGCCGGAAAAAGAGCTTTTACTGGTATCGCGACGTGATCAACAGCCGTGGCGCGACGCTGAGCCGCTAGCAAAAAAAAGCCCTGCGCTGGCAGGGCTTTCACGATTAGCCTTTCCGACAGGAAGTCAGAATATCGTCATCCGCTTTATAGACGTTAGTCGCCGTGCCGGTCAGCCCCAGCATGGTAGAGAAGAGGTTATCCTGCGAAAAGTTATCCTGCGCAGCCAGCTTGTCAAGACAGCTTTTGTTCATCCCATAACGTTGCTGATAGTCCGGCGACAGCCAGATCAGCATCGGCACATGTTTCTGCACCTCCGGCGCGATGGCATAAGGCATCCCGTGTAGATAGGTGCCGTTCTCGCCCAACGATTCGCCATGATCGGAGAGATAGACCAGGCTGGTGGTAAATCTGTCCTGATGCGCCTGCAGCAGCTTAATCGCCTTATCGACGATAAAATCGACATACAGCAAGGTATTGTCATAGGTATTGACCAGCTGCTCTTGCGAACAGTCCTGAATCTGATTGGTGTCGCAGGTCGGCGTAAAGCGGCGGAACTGCGGCGGATAGCGATTGTAATACGTCGGGCCGTGGCTGCCGATGGTATGCAGCACGATTACGCCGTTACCCTGCAGCTGCTGAATATACGCCTCCAACCCGTGAAACAGCACCTCGTCGTAGCATTCACCTTTAATGCACATGCCTGCCAGGTTCAGGCTGGACACATCCTGATGCGGCACGCGATCGCAGGCGCCTTTGCAACCGCCGTCGTTATCGTTCCACAACACCTTAACGCCGGCGCGCTGAATCACATCCAGCAGCCCTTCCTGATGCCCGGCGAGCGCGTCGTCATAGTGGACGCGCGGCATGCCGGAAAACATGCAGGGAACCGACACCGCCGTCGCCGTGCCGCAGGAGGCGGTATGCGGGAAATAGGTGACGTCATCTTTTTTTAGCAGGGGATTGGTTTCGCGATCGTAGCCGGAAAGAGAGAAATCCGCGGCGCGCGAGGTTTCGCCGACGATTAAAATGGTCAGATTCTTTTTGCCCGTTTGCATCGCCGGTTGCAGATGCGCGTCTTCGCCGATTTTCACCAGCGGCAGATTCAGATCCCGGTTGTGTTTATACCAGGAGATAGTGGCGGCAATGGAGTTGGATGGGCTGAGCGACTTCACCAGCTCTTTCTGATTGCGAAACAGCGAGGCGTAATCTTTGTAGAACAGCGACGCCACCAGCAGAATGCAGATCACCGACGCCGCCACGCTGATAATGCGATAAACCGCGCTTTTCCAGAAGGGCCTGGTAGTGCGAACGCGCACCCAGAACGCCAAAGCCGCCATTACCACGCCGGAAAGCAGCAGCGTCGCCACCAGCTGCGGCGTCATCAGCGCCAGACTCTCTGACGGCGTGGTATCGAGGATATTCACCAGCATCGACCGATCAATAATCACCCCATAATTCCAGATGAAATACTGCGCGGCGGCGGAGACCAGAATAAACAGCGCGATCACCGCGCGATCGAGCCAGATAAAAGAGGCAAGGGTCACGACGATATTAATCACCGACATCGCCACCAGCGGCATCGAAAGAAACACCAGCCAGTTGCGCACGCTATCCAGCGGCATGGCGGCGATCACCTGGTGATAAAAGGCCAGGTTAAGAAACACCGCGATATAAACCGAAAAGAGCAGCAGAAAAGAGAGCCGATTTAGCGTCGGTCTTTTATTGAGCGGGAAAAACATGCTTACAGTCCATCTGTTAACAGGAGCGGGCAGCATGCCGTATTAACTTTAGGGAAACCTTAAGCCGCTTTAAACAGAGCACGCGTCATCATGCTGTCGGCGGCAAAGCGCGTTAAACTTGTTACCCGCCTTGCTTACGCCCACAGGAAAAGAGATGACCACGCTGCGCCTACTGCTTTCGGAATCCAACGATCCCTGGTTTAACCTCGCCGTAGAGGAGTGCATTTACCGCCAGATGCCCGCCACGCAGAAAGTGTTATTTCTCTGGCGCAACGCCGAAACCGTGGTCATTGGCCGGGCGCAAAATCCCTGGAAAGAGTGCAACACGCGGCGCATGGCGCAGGACGGCATTAAGCTGGCGCGACGCAGCAGCGGCGGCGGCGCGGTGTTTCACGACCTGGGCAACTGCTGCTTTACCTTTATGGCGGGCAAGCCGGAATATGACAAGAGCGTCTCAACCGGCATTATTTTGCAGGCGCTGAGCAGGCTGGGGATCGAGGCCGAGGCGTCGGGACGTAACGATATCGTGGTCAGACGCGGTGAAGAGATGCGCAAAATTTCCGGCTCTGCCTATCATGAAACCCCCGATCGCGGCTTCCATCATGGCACTTTTTTAATCAATGCCGATCTGTCGCGGCTGGCGGATTATCTCAACCCGGACATCAAAAAGCTGCAAACCAAAGGCATCACCTCGGTGCGTTCGCGCGTGGCGAACTTAACGGAAATCGCGCCAGCGATAAATTACGCCGCAATTTGTGACGCCGTCACTGAAGCCTTTTTTGACTACTATCAGGCGCGCTGCCAGCCGGAGCGCATTTCGCCGCAGGCGCTGCCCGACCTGCCTGGCTTCGCCGAACAGTTTGCGCGGCAGAGCAGCTGGGAGTGGAACTTCGGCCACTCGCCCGACTTCTCTCACCTGCTTGATACGCGCTTTGCCTGGGGCGGCGTGGAGATCCATTTCGACGTCGAGCGCGGCGTGATTAGCCGCTGTCAGATTTTTAGCGATAGCCTGAATCCTGCGCCGCTGGAGGCGCTGGCGACGCAGCTGCAGGGCGTTGCCTATCGTCCCGATGCGCTGGCCGCCGCGGTGGCGCGCCTGCAAACGGCATATCCCACGCAGCATGAGGAGCTGGCGCAGCTGAAAAGCTGGCTCACCGCCAGCGTCAGCTAGCGCGCAAAGGGGCCGGGCGCCACCGATTCGCGCAGCGACAGACTGGCGGCGAACGCATGGGCGTCTTGCCACGAGCCGCCGTCGAGCATCGCCAGCAGGCGCGCAATCGCCTCCTGGATCATTTCCGTAACGGGGATTTTGACGCTGGAAAGCGCGGGCACGGTAAAAGGCGCCAGCGGAATATCGTCAAAGCCCAGCACCGACACCTGCGTCGGCACTGCGATCTGCGCAGTGGTCAACGCGCGAATGGCGCCAATCGCCATCTCATCGTTGCTGGCTACCAGCGCGCTAAAAGCGCAGTTGCTGGCGAGCAACGCAGACGTAGCCTGCGCGCCGCTCTCCGCATGCCAGTTTCCCTGCGCGATAAGCGCCTCACGCAGCGGGATGCCGCTCTCTTCCAGCGCCGCTTTATAGCCGGCCAGGCGCTCAAGGCCGGTCGGGGAATCGAGCGAGCCGGTGATGAAGGCGATATCCCGATGGCCGAGATCGATAAGCGATTGTACCGCCATCGCGCTGATCCGCTTCTGATCGGCGTAGATGCAGAAGCTGTGGTGCTGGCGCAGACGTCGGTTCACCACCAGCACCGGCTGTTTGTGCTGCGCGATGATCTCGTCCATTTGGTCGATGGTAAGAAAGCGCGGATAGATGATGATGCCGTCGCAGCGCAGATCGAGCAGAAAGTCGATCGCCGCCCGCTCTTGCGCCGCGCTGTGTTTGCCGTCCGCCAGAATAAGCTGGCGGCCCTGCTGTTCCAGCATGCGCGCGGAGTGCGACATCAGCTCGGAAAAGTAGTTGCCGCTGTAGAGGGTGTTGGTTACCACCAGCCCGATGGTCTGAGTCGATTTCACCGACAGATTGCGCGCCAGCAAGTTAGGGCGAAACTCTGTTTCTGCCACCGCCTGCATCACCTTTTCCCGCGTCTCCTGACTGACATAGCCATTGCCCGACAGCACTCTGGAAACCGTGGCTTTAGACACTCCCGCCCGTTTCGCGACCTCAAGTATGGTGGCCATAATTTTTCCCTTCTCCCTCAGTCAGCTGAGCAGTCTACTTAACCTCGGACGCCGCTCGACAAGCATCGATTCAGTAAGTGATGCTAGTCACAGTTTGAAAAATATCCGCTTTGCCATCTTGTTATCAATTTTGCAACTGTTCATGATTTTGTGAAACCGGTTTCCTATAGCGCATCACCCTGCCTTAGCGAATCAGCGCGCAATCTGTCCCTACAACAGCAGGCCGCCGGTAAACACACTCTACTCATAACAACAGAGACGCAAAACTATGCCTAATCCCTACGCAGAAGTCTCTCGCGCCATCGTTCAGTCGCTGGGCGGCATGCAAAATATTGAGGCGGTCACCCATTGCATGACCCGCTTGCGGTTCGTGGTGAAAGATCGCGCCCTGATCGACAGCGCCGCGCTCAAAGCGCTGCCTGGCGTGATGGGCGTGGTCAATAACGACACCCAGTGCCAGGTCATTATCGGCAACAACGTTGGCAAGGCCTATCAGGCGATCCTTGAACTCGGTACCCCAGCCGCCTCAGGCGGCGCGCCGGTGAAACGTAAAATCACCCTGAGAAGCATCGGCGCCGGCATTCTCGATGCGCTGGTGGGCACCATGTCGCCGCTGATACCGGCCATTATCGGCGGCTCGATGGTGAAGCTGCTGGCGATGGTGCTTGAAATGAGCGGCGTACTGCCGAAAGGCTCCTCGACGCTGACGATTTTGACGGTGATTGGCGACGGCGCCTTTTTCTTCCTGCCGGTGATGGTGGCCGCGTCCGCCTCGCTGAAGTTTAAAACCAATATGTCGCTGGCGATCGCCATTGCAGGCGTGCTGCTGCATCCCGGCTTTATCGATCTGATGGCGAAAGCGGCGCAGGGCCAGGCGGTGGACTTCGCCTCAATTCCGGTGACGCCGGTGAAGTACACCTACACGGTGATCCCGGCGCTGGTAATGACCTGGATCCTGTCGCATATCGAACGCATCATCGACCGCATCACGCCGGCGGTGACGAAGAACTTCCTGAAGCCGATGCTGATCGTGCTGGTCGCCGCGCCGATCGCCATTCTGCTGATTGGCCCGCTCGGCATCTGGATCGGCAGCGGCATTTCCGCGCTGGTTTATACCGTTCACGGCTATCTCGGCTGGCTCTCGGTGGCGATTATGGGCGCAATCTGGCCGCTGCTGGTGATGACCGGCATGCATCGCGTCTTTACCCCGACCATTATTCAGACCATCGCAGAGAGCGGCAAAGAGGGCATGGTAATGCCGTCGGAGATCGGCGCCAATCTGTCGCTGGGCGGCTCCTCGCTGGCGGTCGCCTTTAAGACTAAAAATCGCGAGCTGCGCCAGACCGCCCTCGCCGCTGCCGCTTCCGCGATTGTTGCGGGCATCTCCGAACCGGCGCTCTATGGCGTGGCGGTGCGTCTGAAGCGTCCGCTGGTCGCCTGTCTGATCAGCGGCTTTGTCTGCGGCGCGGTTGCCGGGGTCGGCGGGCTCGCCAGCCACTCGATGGCGTCGCCGGGACTCTTTACCAGCGTGCAGTTTTTCGATCCCGCCAACCCGATGAGCATCGTCTGGGTGGTGGCGGTGATGGTGCTCTCCGTAGTGCTCTCTTTTATTTTGACGTTGATTTTAGGTTTTGAAGATATTCCGGAAAGCGCGCCCGAGGCCAGCGCCTCGCCCACGCCAACCGACGCGATTAAGCCCGTTAAGGCAGCAGTCCATCATTGAGGTAATTTATGTCGGAACTGACATTTCCAGCAGGTTTTTTATGGGGTGGCGCACTCGCCGCGAATCAGTCTGAAGGCGGCTATCGTGAAGGCGGGAAAGGCCTGACGACGGTGGATATGATCCCGCACGGCACCGCGCGCATGCCGGTTAAGCTGGGGTTAGAAAAGCGCTTTGCGCTGCGCGAAGACGAATACTATCCGAGCCATGAGGCGATCGATTTTTATCACCGCTACAAAGAGGATATCGCGCTAATGGCGGAGATGGGCTTTACGGTGTTCCGCACCTCTATCGCCTGGAGCCGCCTCTACCCGCGCGGCGATGAACGCGAGCCCAACCCGGAGGGCATCGCCTTTTATCGCAGCCTGTTCGAGGAGTGCCAAAAGTACGGTATCGAGCCTCTGGTCACGCTGTGTCATTTTGACGTGCCGATGCATCTGGTCATGGAGTATGGCTCGTGGCGCAACCGCAAAATGGTCGATTTCTTCGCCCGCTATGCGCGCACCTGCTTCGAGGCGTTCGACGGGCTGGTGAAATACTGGCTCACCTTCAATGAGATCAACATTCTGCTGCACAGCCCTTTTTCCGGCGCGGGACTGGCATTCGAAGCGGGTGAGAATCAGGATCAGGTGAAGTATCAGGCCGCGCACCATGAGCTGGTGGCCAGCGCGCTGGCGACCCGAATCGCCCACGAGGTCAACCCGGTCAACCAGGTCGGCTGTATGCTGGCGGGCGGCAACTTTTATCCCTGGTCCTGCAAGCCGGAAGATGTCTGGGCGGCACTGGAGAAGGATCGCGAGAATCTCTTCTTTATCGACGTGCAGGCCAGAGGCGCCTATCCATCCTATGCCGCCCGCTTGTTCCGCGAAAAAGGCGTCGCTATCGAGATGGCGAGCGACGACGTGGAGATTTTGAAAAACAGCGTCGACTTTGTGTCGTTCAGCTATTACGCGTCACGCTGCGCCTCGGCGGAGATGAACGAGCAGAACAGCAGCGCCGCCAACGTGGTGAAGTCGCTGACCAATCCCTATGTTAAACGCAGCGACTGGGGCTGGGGCATCGATCCGCTGGGTCTGCGCATCACCATGAACATGATGTACGACCGCTATCAGAAGCCGCTGTTTCTGGTTGAGAACGGCCTGGGCGCGCAGGATACGGTGGAGGCGGACGGCAGTATCAACGACGACTACCGCATCAGCTATCTGCGCGAGCATATTCGCGCGATGGCGCAGGCGATCGACGACGGCGTGCCGGTGATGGGCTATACCACCTGGGGCTGCATCGATCTGGTCGCCGCCTCGACCGGCGAGATGAGCAAGCGCTACGGCTTCGTCTATGTCGATCGGGATGATTTAGGGCGCGGCACGCTGGCGCGCTCGCGGAAAAAATCGTTCTGGTGGTACAAAAAAGTGATCGCCAGCAACGGCCGCGATCTCAGCTAAGAGAGGGTGAATCAGGCAGCAAAATTCACGCGTGGCAGCTCAATTTTCTCAGCGTATGCCACACTTAACGGACCTGCATTCTGTTAAGGATATCTGATGAATTTTCGCTGCCTTTTTCTTGGCCTGACTCTGGCGATATGTAGTCAGTCGCCGCTGGCGATTCCGCTGCCCCAGCGCCCGCCCGACACCCTTCCGCCGGAACAATATATCAGCCACGTCAACGCTAACAACACGATAACGTGGCAGTTATGGGCGCCTGCCGCTAAAGCGGTCGAGGTGGTAACCGGAGCCACGCCCGATCGTTACGTTTCCCATCCCATGACCAAAAACGATCAGGGCATCTGGTCTTTTACCAGCGAACCTCTGCAGCCCAGCTTATATGAATACTTTTTTAACGTGGACGGCTTTCGCAGCGTCGACACGGGCAACGCGCTGGCGAAACCGCAGCGGCAGGTCAATACCAGCCTGATCCTCGTGCCGGGCAGCCTGCTGGACGATCGCGAGGTGCTGCACGGTGAGATCCACACGCTGAGCTGGCATTCGCCGTCGCTGAAACGTGAACGACGCATCGCCGTCTGGGTGCCGCCCGGTACGCGTGCTGATTCGCCCCCGCTGCCGGTGCTCTACTACTATCACGGCTTTGGCGATACCGGCATGTCAGTGCTGACCCAGGGACGGGTGCCGCAGATTATGGACAACCTGCTCGCCGAGGGGAAAATCGTGCCGATGCTGGTGGTGATGCCGGATACCGAAACCGACGCCGAGGGCGCGATACCGGAGAGCTTCGCTCCCGCCACCCGCCGCGAGGTTTTCTATCCGCGCAACGCGCAGGCGGCGGATAAAGAGCTGATGGAGGAGATTATGCCGCTGGTGGCCGCGCGCTATCCGGTGCGCAAAGATGCCGGCAGCCAGGCGCTGGCGGGCCTCTCTCAGGGCGGCTATCAGGCGCTGGTCAGCAGTATGCGTCATCTGGATAAGTTCGCCTGGCTGGGGATTTTCAGCGGCGTGACCACCGAAACCGTGCCTGACTTTCGCGTGGCGGCGCAGCTGAAGAAACCCGCGGCGATCAATCGCCAGCTTAAGCTGCTGACGCTGGTAAGCGGCGAAGAGGACATTATCACCGGACGCGATATGACCGGACTGAAGGCGCAGCTGGATCAGCGCGGCATCCGCAGCGACTGGCATAGCTACCCGAAACTGGGGCATGAAATGGATGTCTGGCGCCCGGCCTATATTGATTTTGTGCAGAAGCTGTTTCAGCCTGATAAGTAAGCTTCTTTTTAAACCAAAATGCTGAAAATTATTTCTCCATGTTAATGCTAAAGGAGGCATTCGCCTCCTTTGGGTTTTCGCTATCAGGCACAACAACCATCGTTCCATGAATCATGATAGATAATATTCCCTTCGGTTGTTTCCTGTAAGGCCTCACATAAGCATCTGTTTAAATCATTCTTTCGCTTTTTTCGCATTTCACAGCATTAATGAATGTTATTCATAGTCCCTATCCTTCCGCCTGTAATTATCTGTATGCACAAACCCGTTAACATGTCCTTATCTCTTTATTCCTAACGGGTCACCATGCTTAATCAACAGGCAAGTACGCGGTCGGCTATAGCTAAAAAAACCGGTCTGTCGTTTCTACTTATTCTCAGCGCCCTCATGGCTGTTACCTCTTTATCAACCGACATCTATCTTCCGGCTATGCCTGTTATGGCCAGAGATTTGCAGGGTGATGCAGAGCTGACAATAACGGGGTTCCTTATCGGCTTTTGCATCGCACAACTGATTTGGGGACCGATTAGCGATCGTTACGGGCGTCGTAAGCCGTTGTTTATCGGCTTAGGTCTGTTCATCATCGGCTCGGTGGGCTGCGCATTATCAACAGATATCGTGCAAATTGTCTTCTGGCGTGTTTTTCAGGCGTTAGGTGCCTGTACCGGTCCGATGCTGGCACGAGCAATGATCCGTGACCTGTTTAGCCGCACTCGTGCAGCACAAATGCTTTCAACCCTGATGATCATTATGGCCATCGCGCCAATTGCTGGTCCACTGATCGGAGGGCAAATGATTAAAGTGACCTCGTGGCATGCCATTTTCTGGCTGCTGGCGATTATCGGAACACTAATGCTTATGTCTTTATTCTGGTTGCCGGAGACATTGCCTGCTGAAAAACGCTCGCAAACCTCTGTAACAAGAGCCTTTCAAAACTACTATGCCTTGCTAACCAACGCCAAATACATGCAGTTTACTCTGTGCCTGACATTCTATTACGTTGCGGCCTACGCCTTTATCACGGGCTCCCCATTTGTGTACATCACGTACTTCGGTATCGATCCGCAGCACTATGGTTGGCTGTTTGCAGTAAACGTTGTGGGATTAATGACTGTGAGTATGGTCAACAGACGCCTGGTTCACCACTATCCCCTGGAAGCACTGCTCAGGAATGCCGTATTAATCGCCACTATTGCCGCATTAGTGCTGGCGGTCGCGACTGGGCTGAAGGTTGGTGGCATTACCCTAATTGTCGGCGCTGTGTTCGTGTTTTTCTCTATGAATGGCATCATCGCTGCGACATCCACAGCTTGCGCACTTGACGCAGTGCCTAATGTTGCAGGCTCTGCATCGGCGCTAATGGGAGCGTTGCAATATGGCAGTGGCATCATCTCTTCACTTCTTCTCGCTCTGTTCAGCGATGGCACGCCATGGACGATGGGCTGGATAATTGCGTTGTTTACAGCGGCCAGCGCCTTGATGGCACTGACCGTTCAGCTAAAAAAATAAAACTTCATTATTGATGCCAGACGACACTTTCATTTATAAATATCCGCCCCTCCCTGGGCGTTGCGCGGGGGAGTAATTCCAGGCTGTCAGAACTTCCGCCAGTGCGTGGCTCAATTCTCGAAACTGCTCTCCTGCGACGACATCGTCAAATTACGGAAAATCATGATGTATTACTGGGGACGTAACTCACCGTATTTGTAGGAAGCGGTTGCACCACCATCAATCAACAGATCGCTTCCTGTCACATAGGTACCATTAGGCCCAAACAGAAACTCCGCCAGCGCACCGATTTCATCTGGCGTACCACCCCGTCCCGCCGGAGATTTATCCAGCATGTTTCGATAGAATGCGCCCCTTTCGTCGCTGTTAAGCTCGTCATAAGCCAGAGGCGTATAGACGATACCAGCGCTGATGCAGTTAATTCGCGCACCGCGCTTGCCCCATTTTACCGCTTCTGACATAACGCGAAGCGCATTGCAGCGTTTGGATATCTGGTAAGCATATAAGCTGTCTTTAATTTCTTTCACCAGAGGCAGTTCGAGAAGGTCTTCAGGCGGCAGGGTTGCAAGCGCATCCGCCTCAGCCTGTGTCAGAGCATCAACGTCTAAGCGATGACTGGACTGCGAGCCAATCACAACACAGGACCCACCGGATGCGATAACTTTACCAAATGCCTCAAAAAGTACGGCACTGCCGTATAGATCAACACGGATGAGGTCCTGCGGTTGAGCTTGAGACGGTGACAATCCTGCAGTATGAATGACCCCCTTTATTTCACCTATGCTACACGCTGTTTTCACGAGTTTCTGAATAGACTCACGCGAACGCACATCGACCATAGTAGTACTCACGTCAAATCCGGCGCGTGAGAGGGTATTTTCAGTCTGTCGAGTGTTTTCAGTTCTTATATCGGCCAGGAGAATATGTTTTCCAACGCTCACTCGTCGCGCAATGGCCTGAGCAATAGAGCCACTACCAATTACAACAATGACATCTTTCATTTTTATCCCTTACAGGTATAGCCATCAGTTTAAACCAGATGATTTCAGATATTGTCCCTGTCGTGATGACAACTCATGCAGCATAGCGTCTGGAAAAGGATTGGTTTAGTCAGCTAAGACGCTTACCCTTATGAATGATTTTCATAAATAACCGCTTTATGCAAAGTCTGTCGATTAAGTATTTACGAATTAATTACTATTACTAATAAACCCTAGCTAATTACCCTATCTAATAGAATAAATTACTTTGCGTTATGCTTTTCCTGAACAACAGCTGAAGGATAACGTCATGCAAACTGTAAAACTGAACAACGGTGTTGAAATGCCCCTGCTGGGCTTTGGTGTCTTCCAGATGATAGATGCCGCTGAATGTGAGCGCGCCGTTATTGATGCCATCGATACGGGATACCGCCTGATCGATACCGCAGCGTCTTACCAGAATGAAACCCAGGTCGGGAACGCACTGAAACAGATCGATATTGCACGTAACGAACTTTTTGTCACAACCAAACTGTGGCTGCAGGATACCAGTTACGAAGGGGCTAAAGCACAGTTCGAGCGTTCCCTGAATCGACTGCAACTTGACTATGTTGACCTGTACCTGATTCACCAGCCTTACGGTGATGTCCACGGGGCATGGCGAGCCATGGAAGAACTGCAGCAGGCAGGCAAAGTTCGCGCCATTGGCGTCAGCAACTTTCACCCTGACCGGCTGGCCGATCTTATCGCCTTCAACAAAGTGGCCCCTGCGGTAAACCAGATTGAAGTTAACCCCTTCAACCAGCAGCTGCATGCCGTTCCATGGATGCAAAGCCGTGGCATTCAGCCGGAAGCCTGGGCCCCCTTTGCTGAGGGTAAAAATAGTCTGTTCCAGCATCCCGTGTTGACGGAGATTGGGCAGAAGTACGGGAAAAGCGTGGGACAGGTTGTGCTGCGGTGGATCTACCAGCGAGGCATCGTTTCGCTGGCGAAATCGGTGCGAAAAGAACGCCTGGAAGAGAACATCAACATTCTCGATTTTGAACTCAGTTCTGAAGATATGCTACAGATTGCCGCCCTCGACACTGCAACCAGTGCCTTCTTCTCTCACCGCGACCCGGCGATGGTGGAATGGCTGACTGGCCGCAAACTGGATGTTTAAGTCGCGATAAATGAGGTATTCATTCAATGCAAAAACGTTATCTGGGTAAATCCGGACTCGAAGTCTCCGCACTTGGACTCGGCTGCACGGGCCTCAGCCACGGCTACGGCCCGGCGACCGATACCCGTCAGGCTATTGAGCTCATTCGCGCAGCGGTTGAACAAGGCGTCACATTCTTCGATACCGCTGAAGTGTACGGCCCCTTCCTTAATGAAGAAGTTGTCGGGGATGCCTTAAAGCCGTTTCGTGATCGTGTGGTCATCGCCACCAAGTTTGGTTTTACCTTTGGCGATGACAACAAGCAGCAGATTTTAAACAGCCGTCCGGAGCATATCCGAGAAGCTGTGGAAGGATCATTACGCCGTCTTAAGACTGATGTCATTGATCTGCTGTATCAACACCGTGTCGACCCGGATGTCCCCATTGAAGATGTCGCGGGAACCGTGAAAGACCTGATAGCTGAAGGCAAAGTCAAGCATTTCGGTCTGTCCGAAGCTGGCGCAAAAACCATTCGTCGTGCGCACGCTGTACAACCTGTCACTGCGCTGCAAAGCGAATACTCCATGTGGTGGCGCGAGCCAGAGCAGGAGATCCTGCCGTTACTGGAAGAACTGGGCATTGGTTTCGTTCCCTTCAGCCCTCTGGGCAAAGGCTTCCTGACAGGATCGATTAAACCTGGAACGACATTTGGCAAGGATGATTACCGCAGCACCGTGCCGCGTTTCGCTGAACAGGCGATTGAAGCCAATGAAAAGCTGGTTTCCCTGTTGGGTGAACTGGCTGCAGAGAAAGGCGTAACGTCTGCGCAAATTGCTCTTGCATGGCTGCTGGCACAAAAGCCGTGGATTGTTCCCATCCCTGGTACCACCAAACTGCACCGGCTGGAGGAAAATCTGGGGGCTGTCGACATCATCCTTTCTCAGGATGACTCGCTTCAGATAACACAGGCGCTTGAAACGATTAAAATCGTTGGCGAACGTTACTCTCCTGAGCACCAGGCTCGCGTAGGTCGTTAATACCTGAACGGGTCCACCGCGTATGGCGGACCCGTTATTCCGAGTAGCGAAGTGCATCGATCATCAGCGCAAAAGCGGGTGGATGCTGCTTACGGCTCGGGTAGTAGAGGTAATATCCGGGGAAAGACGGACACCACTCCTGCAGAACCTGAATAAGCTCTCCTGACTTTATATAATCCTGCACCCTGTCTTCAGGTATACAGGCTATGCCAAAACCGGATAAAGCAGCATCAATCCTTTCCGCCTGCAAATTAAACGTTACCTGCCCTTCCACTCTGACCCGCAACGGTTTCCCTTCCTTCTCAAACTCCCAGTGGTAAAGTCCACCGGAAGTCGGCAGGCGCATATTGATACACCGATGATTTTGCAGCTCGTGAGGCGTTTCGGGCACTGGGTTAGCGGCAAAATAGGATGGTGCGCCAACCACAGCCATGCGTATATCCGGTCCAATCTTCACGGCGATCATATCCTTATCCACGCTTTCACCCAGGCGGATCCCGGCATCAAAACGCCCTTCGACGATATCGACAAAGCCATTATCCACCACCAGTTCGAGATTAACTTCCGGATATTCACTGAGAAAGGGTTTTAACTTCGGCCATACCAGACTTCGCGCGGCATGCTCCCCGGCAGATAAACGAATATTGCCGGAGGCGGTCCCATTCAGTTGTACAAGCGATTCCAGCTCCTGTTCAAGATCGGCGATACGGGGTTCAAGGCAGGCAATAATTCTCTCCCCTGCTTCCGTAGGCGCAACACTTCGGGTAGTGCGGGTCAGAAGACGGATATTCAGTCTTTCCTCCAGCGCCTTCATCGCGTGGCTGAGGGCAGACTGAGAAACCCCAAGCTTGCCCGCTGCTTTGGTAAAACTTCGCTCCCTTGCTACCACCAGAAAGATTTGCAGTTCATTGAAGTTTTCTTTCAGCATTGATGATTTCCTTATGGCATTCACTTCATCGCGCCCTCATGAAGGGGGGTCATAGATACAATCATTTTAGCCCTGCTACTGACAAAAATGATAATTGATATTCTGGATGTATCGAAAATAAGTCTTTATTATCAGTAGGTTTATCATGAAAATGCTCGTTGCAGGGGCGACAGGAAGTATTGGCCTTCAGGTTTTGAATACCGCTATCGAAATGAGCTGTCAGCCTGTAGTGCTGGTCAGAGATAAGAGCAAAGTGAAATCGCTTGCTCGGGAAATAGATGTTTTCACGGTGATGTTTCATTGACTAAAACATTTACTGAATTGCCGAAAGATATTGATGCCATCATCTTCACTCTCGGCTCTGATGGCCAGAGTCCCGGAATGCATTATTAATTTGATAAACCTCTTCTCAAAATACGAAAAATCAATCTAATGAATATTTATCAATTGAAGGTTTGGGTGCTGCTTTACTCTGGAAGCCCTCAGGCTTATTAGTGCTCATTCAACCATATAGATTTTCCATTCCATATAAATTGTTATTTTTCATAATTGTTTTACGCTGGTTTTTATTGAACCCCTACTTCCAATGGTAAATTACCAGTAATTAGTAAGCCACGTTAATGGAAGTCTATTGCAGCTATGAATGATAAGCTTACATAGTTATGAGGAAAGTGATCTTGCAAGAATTAGATGCAGCCAGAGAAGGTTTAAAGATAAATTGCCTGCCCGGCTGACGATTACATAACTTTATATCTTTTACTTGCGAATTTTTTTAGCTGGATAATAACGTGAGATCAAACCGCAAGCTCAAAGGAATATCTGGCAGTTTCAAATATAGCCGAGCAGGAAACGCTGTATGACCCTGCTGATATCGATGATATATAGCGGCTAACAGCGCTGGCTTTAGATGCATCAACGGCTTCCAGCGCAATGGGTGGCATGAGGGAAATGTCATTGATTCCGGCGCAGAACGCCTAAGGCAGCATTTTCACCAGGGTCAGCTGGTTTTCCGTTTCCCCCTGATGGTAGCTGACCCGGTCCACGCCTGAAAAAATAAGCTGCATGCCGCGTCCGCCCTCGCTCAGGCTCTCCAGATCCAGCGGCGCGTCGGGATCGATTACCGGCGGCTGGCGTTTCTCTTCCGGCACCGGCGCGCCGCTGTCATAGAGTTTCACCGTGACCGCGCGGCCGTGGTGGCTAAAATTGACCCTGTAACAGGCGGTGGCGTCGTCATGATAGCCGTGACGAATAATATTGCTCGCCGCCTCGCATAAGGCCAGGTCAAGCGGATAGATCCAGGCCTCATTCAACGGCAGCGCGGCCAGGAACTGACGCAGCGCAACGCCGAGTGTGGTCAGGCTGTTAATAGTCGCGGGCAGCCGTAGCTCTTTTTCCTGGGCGTGTTCGGACATAGGTCAGCCTCCTTCATTGATCGCGGCGAGCGCCTCGCTGCGGTCGGCACAGATGGTAAACACCCGATCCATGCGCGTCAGCGCAAACATCGCTTTGATATTGGCGTTGAGCGCGCAAAGCACCAGCTGCCCCTTGCCGCTCAGCGACTTCAGCAGCGAGATCAGCGCGCCCAGACAGCTACTGTCGATAAAATCCACGCGCGAAAAGTCGAGGATCAGCGCGGTTTCGCCCTGCTGGATTACCGCCGCCACCGCCTCTTTAAAACGCAGCGCGACGGAGGCGTCAAGACGGCGCACCACCGGCGTGAAGAGTAAAGCCTTGTCGATCTTTTCAGTTTCAAATTTCATGGGTTTCTCCCGTTAAGCCCTGCTGCCGTTCAATCACCAGCAGGGAAATATCATCCGCCGCTGACGCCGCTTCGTCCGTAGCCTTGCCGCGCCACTGATTAAGCGACTGCTCTACCGCCGCCAGAAGCGCCTCTATCGAGTGGTCATGCAGCGAGGCCAGCAAGGCTTCCAGTCGCGCGGCGCCGAACATCTGCTGTTCCTCGTTTTCGCACTCGCTAATGCCGTCGCTGTAGAGGCAGAGTCGTTCGCCCGGCGCGAGGTGAAAGGCGTACTCGTCCCAGTCGAGGTGCTCAAGCAGCCCGACCGGCGGGCCGCCCTCGCCGATTTCGCGCACCGCGCCGCTGTCGCTGACGATAAACGGCGTGGGATGGCCAGCCTGACAGAGCCGCCCTTCGCCGCTATGACGATCGATCACCCCGTACACCAGAGTGAAATAGCTGGTGACCTCGGGATGCTGCGCGCAAAAGCGCTCGTTCAAGATGCGCACTACCTGCGACGGCGGCGTAACGGCCTCGCCGTCGAACAGAAAGGGATCGACCGTGCGCCCGTGCAAAAACTGGCGCGCCACCGCCACCGACATCATCGCCGCCGTTACGCCGTGTCCGGCGACATCGACGCAGTAAAAACCTACGGCTTTGCCATCGAGAGGAAAGAGATGAAAGAGATCGCCGGACACCCAGGCGGAGGGCATAAACAGCCAGTCGGCGAAATAGTCGCCCTGGCGCAGATGGTGCGGCGGCAGAATACTGCGCTGCAGCGTGGCCGCCGCCTGCAAATCCTGCTGGATCTGCGTCAGCGCCTCGCTGAGTCGGCGATTTCTGCTGGCCAGCGTCCCCTCCAGCTGCAGAATGCGCTCGCCCGCGTGCAGCCTCGCCTGCAGCTCGACCTGGTTGACCGGCTTGCGTAAAAAGTCGTCCGCGCCCGCGGCGAAACCGACGCGCAGATCTTCTACGCTGTCGCGCGCGGTGAGCACGATAATGTAGATATAACGATCCTGCAGCTGCTGGCGGATCTCGCGGCACAGCGTCAGGCCATCCATCACCGGCATCTCCCAGTCGCTAATCACCAGGCTGACCGCTTCGTGTGCCAGCAGCGTCAACGCCTGCTCGCCGTTCTCCGCTTCGAAAACCTGATAGCCCCACTGCCGCAGCAGGCCAGCCAGCAGTCGCCGGTAGAGCAGCGCGTCGTCGACGATAAGCACGGATTGAGGCGGTAGCGCGTCCATAAAAAACCTCAGAAAGGGAGAAACCAGATAAGCGAGATCGTGCCCTCGCGAAATTTCGCGTTGGCGCTGCTGCGGCCGGGAAAGCGCGTGCCGCTGTAGTTGCTGTACTGGAGCGAAAACGAGCCGGGCGTATAGCCGGCATAGCCGAAGCTGTAGCTGTAGTCGCCGTTCCACGGCTGCTGCTGTTCAGAGTGCGGAAACCAGAAGGCGGTCGCGCGAATAAAGAAGTGCTGCTTAAAGGTGTAGCCGCAGCCGCCCAGCCCGACCTCTTTATTAGAGCGCAGATCGTTATCTGCCAGCGAATAGTAGCGCGGCACCCAGCTGACGCCGACCTGGCAGGTGAGCGCGTCCCCTTTATTGATGAGCAGATGCTTCTCCAGCGCCTTCGGCAGCGAAAATTTATAGGCGAAGGTAAAGGCGCCCTGTTCAAAGTAGGTGCGGCGCGCATTGCCCGAGGGAAACAGGTGGTTATCGCCATAGTTGCTATAGACCAGGCTGAAGGTATTGGGATGCCAGTCGTCATAGCCGAAGCTGTAGCGAAAATCGGTGGTGTATTTATCGAAATCGGTAATGGGGGCGCGCAGCGTGACGTTAGCGAACCAGAAGCTGTAGGGAGAATATTGCAGGCTGAGGTTCACCAGCTGATTGATCTTCTTTTTTTGCTGCGCTGATTGCTCGCCGTTAGGGATAGTGATCCACTGCTCTTTCAGCCCGCTTGAGAAGCTGAGCGCGCTGGAAAATTTATCTTTGTTGCCGGAGAAGAGGCGACCCCAGCGGCTGGTGAAGACCCCCGCCTGAATCGGCTCTTCATGCGCCGAAACCGTTTCGTTGTCGGTTGCAACGGCGCAAGCAGGCGCCGCCGCGCCCGCGGCGAACGCGATAGTCAGCCATCCTGCTCCTCTGGCCGAAAGCCACGGGTAAACCATGCCGCACTCCTCGCTTAATTAGGGATAAAACGCCCGCCAATCTCTTTTTTCGCCATCCACCACAGCAGCCCAAGCGCGGCAAGATGAATCAGCGTGTTGCGTATCCACGCCTGGTGCCAGAGGTCGAAATCCACGAACTGACTGACCGCCATTACCACGAAAACGTGCAGGATAAAGGTATAGAGCGAGTGCTGTCCGAGTGGGATAAGAAACCAGCCGAGGGCGCGCTCGAGGGGGCGCCAGCAGAAGGTCAGCACCAGATAAACCAGCAGCATCAGGCTGAAATCGTTCAGCACGCGACAGGGACCAAGGGCGTTTTTGCTGGCGAGGTGGTAGTAAAACCAGTTGAAATCGGCGGGCGGAATAACGTGCAGCAGCAGGAATGAAGGCATAAAGGGGTTGGTATGGTTCTGCGCGACGAACATCATGACAAGCGCATAAATCACCATAATGCCCATCACGATATAGCCGCCCGGGGTGCGGGCCAGCGACATCAGTTCATCTTTGTACCAGCCGCAGCACATGCCCAACACATAGATAAACTGCCAGGCGAGTAGCGGAAAGGCGAACTCGAACTCCGCCACCGTCAGGCGCGTCGGCCAGAGATGATAGCTGACGTAGCCCGCCAGCGACGCCAGCAGCAGCCACCCTGCACGTCGTCCCTTCAGCAGCGCCAGAAACAGCGGACTGAGCAGCAGCAGGCAGATATAGAGGCCAAGTATCTGCGTCTGATGCGGCCCGATTTGCAGGTAGAGGATGATATTAAACCAGGTCTCTTTGATTTGCGGCGTAGTGGGAAACAGCGACCAGACGGTGCCGGAGTAGCGGTCGACGAAGTGGGTGACTTCAAAGGTATTGACGTAAGGAATGCGCGACAGCAGCAGCATCAGGCCGATGATAGTCAGGTTGACCAGATAGATTTTCCCGGCCCGCCGCCACAGGGTCCAGCTTACCGTCAGCAGCACCTCTTTTTGCAGCCGCTGGCGGTTGAGCATGCCCAGCATAAAGCCTGACAAAATAACGAAGCCTTCGGCGCCGGTGGTGAGGCCGAACCGCTCCCAGGTAAAAATATTCACCAGCGACAGCAGCTCGGTGTGCGCCACCACCATCATCACTAGCGCGATGCCGCGCAGCATATCGCCACGCAGATCGCGCTTGCCAGGTACCGCATAGCGCCACGCGCGCCAGTCAAGGCTTACCGTTTTAGGCTCAACCGCCACATCCGCCATAAATGATTACCGTAAATGATGTAAGGATGTTTTTTAGTTAAATGAAATAGATCGTTACTCTGTAATGAGAAGTTTAGCGCTGTTGCTGTTTAAGTCACGCTGAAATGAAAAAATTCTTAATCACCTTGTAAACACCTGTAATTTAATACTATATAAATTGTCAGAGAGCGCATTCCGATTGGTTGGTTAATCTTTAAGCACAGTCGCTCCGCTAAAAACATAAAAAGACCTTAATTATCACCATTTATCAAGCTAATGAATTGACGCTTGCCACCAGGTGAAAAGATAACCAACAGACGCTTCCGCCATTAAAACGAGACGCCATGGATTATTACTTTTCACGCTTTGAACATCGACGTCCGCCCGCCCCGCTCCATACGCCGCTGTGGGTAATGCGGCTCTGGCAGGTGCTGGCCGTAGCCGGCCTGATTCTGGGGGCGAATTACGTCCGCTGGCGCTGGATGGAGTCGCTCAATATGGATGCGCTCTGGTACGCCATTCCGCTGGCGCTGGCGGAAACGCTCGCCTGGGTCGGCACGCTGCTGTTCACCATCAATATCTGGCAGGTCAAGGATCCCGCCTGTCCGCCGCCGCCCGACGAGATTAACCAGTGTCTGCTGGAGCAGGACCGCGCCGACCCGCGCCCGCCGAAGGTCGATCTCTTTATCGCCACCTACTCTGAGGATCCCGAGCTGGTGCGACTCTCTATTCGTGACGCGCTTAAGCTGACCTATCCCACGCCCCTCGATCTCGCCATCCACGTGCTGGACGACGGTCGGCGGCCAGAGATGCGCGCGGTGTGCGAACAGGAAGGGGTGAATTACATCACGCGCGAAAATAATATCGGCTTCAAGGCGGGGAACATTCGAAATGGCATGGAGCAGACCGACGGCGACTTTATGGTGATTTGCGATGCGGATACCCGCGTCTTCCCTACGCTGCTGGCCAATACGCTGGGCTATTTCCGCGATCCTGATGTCGCCTGGGTGCAGACGCCGCAGTGGTTTTACGATCTGCCGGAGGGCGAACGTTTTGCCGACTGGCTGCGCCGTCGCATCGGCCTGCCGGGCTATCTGTTCGGCCGCGCCGCAGAGGGGCTGTTCGGGCGGCTGACGGTCGGCAGCGATCCCTTTTTCAACGACCCGCGCATGTTCTACGACGTGATCCTGCGCCGCCGCAACTGGGCGAACGCCGCATTTTGCTGCGGCGCGGCGTCGGTGCATCGCCGTGAGGCGGTGATGCAGGCGGCGCTGCGCAGCTACGTCTTCAGCGTCGAAGAGGAGATCTCGCGCCATACCCGCGACATTCGCGACGAAGAGATGCGCGCCACGCTGAGTCTGGCGATGCGCCCGCACGTGATCGCCGATACCGAGCTGACGCCCTACAAATTTCACGTATCGGAAGATATCTACACCTCTATCGTGCTGCACGGCGACAGCGGCCGCCGCTGGCGTTCGGTTATGCATCCCGGCATCGAGTCGAAAATGCTGTCGCCGCAGGATCTGCTCACTTGGATGATTCAGCGCTTTAAATATGCGGCGGGTTCGCTGGATATTCTGTTCCACGACAAGATCTTCAGCCGCCGCCGCTTTAAGCTCAGCCTGGGTCAGACGCTGATGTACGGCACCACCTTCTGGTCTTATCTCGCCTGTATCTGGAACACCGTGTTTCTGATCTCGCCGCTGATCTATCTCTTTACCGGCATTCCGCCCGTGTCGGCCTACTCGACGCCCTTCTACCTGCACTTCCTGCCTTTTTTCATCGTGTCGGAACTGGCGTTTATGTTCGGCACCTGGGGCATCTCCGCCTGGGACGGCCGCTCATCCTATCTCGCCTTTTTCTCCGTCAATCTGCGCGCCCTGAGCACCGTGCTGCGCGGCGAGAAGGTGAAGTTTCACGTCACGCCCAAAGAGCGGCAGTCGGGGCGTTTTCTCTATCTGGTGAAGCCGCAGCTGGCGATCGTGGCGCTGACGCTGCTTGGCCTGATCTGGGGCGGCATTCAGGTGGCGCGCGGCAACGTCGACGACCCGTCAGGCTACGTGATTAATATCTTCTGGGGTGCGGTCAATATCGCCGCCATGATGCCTATGATTATGGCGGCGATGTGGACGCCGCCTGCTACGCAGGAGGCGGAAGCGGAATGAGCCTGAAATCGGGCATTTACAGCGCGCGCAGCTATCTCACGATCCTGATCGGCTTTTTAATCGGCTTCGCCATCGTACTGTGGGTCGAGCGGCAGATGCCGACGCGCGTCGAAACCACAGACGGCATCGTGCTGAGCAAGTCGTTCCCGCCCTTGCCTGAGCAGCGCGAACTGACCTTCGATGAGGCGGTCTGGGCGCGTATCGCCTGGCAATATTTCGTCAATAACACCCAGACCAACGGGCTGGTGAACGCCGAGGCGGACAAGCCCTGGCTCAGCCTGTGGAGCACCGGCAGCTACCTGCTCGCGGCTATCGCGGCGAAACAGCTCGCCATCATTCCCGATGCTGAGTTCGACGATCGCATCGGTTCGGCGCTGGAGGCGCTGGGCGCGCTGCCGCTGAAGCCAGATGGTTTGCCCGCCGCCTTTTACCACGCCGACACGCTGGAGGCGCTGCCGTCGGCAGACGAGAATGCCGGTTCGGCCATCGATATGGGCCGCCTGCTGATGCCGCTGCAGATCCTGCTGTGGCGCTATCCGCAGCATGCGGCGGCGGTCAATCAGCTGCTGTCGCGCTGGCAGCTCGCGGGACTGCTGCAGAGCAGCGGGCCGCAGGGCGCCAGTTTGCCGGTCAACCGTTGGGTCATCCGCACCGACGATCCGCGCGGCAGCTACGGCTATCGCCTTTATGCAGGCAGCGTGCTGCGACTGATTAACGCCTCCGCCGGTCTGGCGGTCAGCCAGCCGCCGGACGGCCTGAAGCTGGTGGAGATCGACGGCCACGCGGTGCCCGACGAGGGCCTGCGCACGCCCTGGGGCAAGCAGCCGTCCCTGATCAGCATGCCCTATCTGCTGACCGGGCTGGAACAGGGTTTCGACGCGCGCAGCGGCGAAATCACCTGGCGCATTATGCAGATTGTCCAGAACCGCACCGGCACCCCGTCCGACGCGGGCGAGATCAACAGCGACTACGCCGAGCAGGCGCCCGATTTCGTCGGCGCGCTGCCGGGCAGCCAGCCGCTGCCCATCCAGAACATCAACGACAGCGCCAGCGAAACGCTCGCCAGCCGCGCCCTTACCTCAACCCGTTCCGCCTTCGCGTGGTATGCGCTGTTCCGCAACCGCTGGAGCGAGGCGCTGCGCAAAGGGATGCTACCGATGATTGAACCCGGCAAGGGCTGGAAAGCGGGCTTCAACGCCGACGGCTCGGTCAACGCCGCTATCGATGCGGATACCAACGCGATGGTGCTGGAGAGCCTCTCCTATATCGCCCACGGCCAGCTTCTTTGCCTGGGTTGTCTCGCCGCCCCTTTACCCGCTAAGCAGCCGCAGCAACAAGGAGTAACAACGAAATGAGATCTTTATGGCTTCGCCGTTCCGGCCTCGCTGCCCTGCTGGCTGCGCTGATGCTGCTGGCGCCTGCGATTCAGGCGGCGGTTAGCCTGCCTGCGTCCGATTACAAGGTGCGTCACGGCGAACTGACCGAACGCGAAATGGCGGTGGCGAAAAACGCCTGGGCCTATTTTGTGGCCAACACGCAGCCCACCACCGGCCTGGTGAACGCGGTTAACAAATATCCCTCCACCACCATGTGGGACAGCGCCTCTTATCTGGCGGCGCTCACGGCGGCGCGCGAGCTTGGCATTATCGATAAAGCGGAGCTCGACCGGCGCCTGCTGCAGTTTATGGCGACGCTGAACAAACTGGTGCTGTTCCAGAACCAGGTGCCCAACAAGGCGTATAACACTATCACCGGCCAGAAAGTGGATTACCTGAACAAACCCGGCGAGATTGGCTTCTCCGCCATTGATATCGGCCGCATGCTGCTCTGGCTGAAAATTATCAAAGAGCGCTATCCGGAGCACGGCAACAGCATCGACAACGTGGTGCTTGGCTGGGATTTCACCCACGTGGTGGATGACTGCGGCACGCTTTACGGCGCCTATCTTGACGGCAAAAAACAGCCGCAGTACGTGCAGGAGGGCCGACTCGGCTATGAGGAGTACGCCGCATCGGGCTACCAGCTGTGGGGCTTTACCACCTGCCAGGCAAGCCGGCCCGAGCCTTACGCGCTGGCGGATATCTACTGCGTACTGGTGCCCTACGACACGCGCGATCCGCGCATGACCAACCAGCATAACTACGTGGTGACCGAATCTTATCTGCTGCACGGCCTTGAGATGGGCTGGGACAACGCCGACGATCGCGATAACGATGCGCGCGACTTTAGCCATCCGTGGATGAAAAACTTCGCCGACCGCGTCTATCAGGCGCAGGAAAACCGCTACATGATCACCGGGACACTCACGGCGCGCTCGGAGCACCAGCTCGATAAATCTCCCTACTTCGTTTACGACACGGTATTTAGCGACGGCTACAACTGGAACACCATTACCGACAAAGGCCAGTACGTGCCCAACGTCGCGGCGGTTTCGCTTAAGGCCGCGCTCGGCATGTGGGTGCTGTGGGATTCGCCCTATACCGACCGCCTGTTCGACAGCATAGAAAATGCCGACGAACAAGGTAAAGGCTATTACGAAGGTCTGTATGAAAACGGCGACGGGCCGATTAAAGAGTTCACCGCCAATAACAACGGCATCATGATGGAGGCGCTGCTGTTCAAGAAAGAAGGCAAGCTGCTGCGCTTTAACAGCAACGATCCGCGTAAGGCCAGCTATGCGCCCTCTATGTGGGAGAAACGGCTGGTCGATATCTTCGAACCCAACAACACGCCGCGTAATCGCCCGTTCCTTAACGTCACGCCAGGCATAAAAAACTGGTGCGAGCAGAGCGGCACCGCCGTGCGCAGCGCCCCGTCGTGTCAGGCCTGCAAATGCGCGCGCTGTGACAGTCAGGCGCCCGTTAAGTTACCGCCGGTGGCGACGACATGCCTAAAACAGTAATTCGTCTCCTTCTCGCGCTGCTGCTGGCGATCGCGCTGGTTACTGGCCTGCTCACCTGGAATCAGGGGACAGGCTGGCGCTGGCTGGTCAACGGCGGCTGGCACACCACCGCGCGGCTGGGCGCGCTCAACGAGCAGGAGCGCCGCTGGGCAACCATCGCCTGGCGCTACTTCGAGAACAACGCGCAGCCGCAAACCGGGCTGGTGAACGGCAGCGATAAGCGGCCGGTAGTCAGCCTGTGGCAGATGGGCGATACCCTGATCGCCCTCACGGCGGCGCGCCAGCTCGATCTGATCGATGACGAAGCGTTCGATCACCGCCTGACGCTGATTCTTGGCACCCTGAACCGGCTGCCGCTTACCTCGGCGAACGTGCCGAATCTGCTCTACAGCGCCACCAGCGTAGCAATGGTGGGCTACGGCAATACGCCGCAGGTCATCGGCTGGTCGGCGAAAGATATGGCGCGGCTGATGATGGCGCTGCGTATCGTGGCGGCGTTTCATCCCCAGTACAGCGAATATCTGGAGCGCGTGATTTTACGCTGGGACTTCTGCCGCGTGGTGGATGATAAAGGACAGCTTTATGCCGGGCAGATGCGCGATAACAGGCTGACGCCGCAGGCGGAAGGCCGACTTGGCGACAGCGAATACAGCGCGGCAGGCTTCGGTCTCTGGGGCTTCGCCAACGACCAGTCGCTGCGCCCGCCGTCGCAGCATGTGATTATCGACGGGCTGGCGCTCGATATCGACGCGCGCGATCCGCGCACCACCTGGACGCCCGCCGCGATTACCACCACGCCTTATGTGCTGAGCGGCATGGAGTACGCCTGGACGCTGCCCGGCGCCGATCGCGATATCGTGACGCTGCAGCGCCAGCGCGCCAGCAATGTCTATCGCGTGCAGGAGATGCGCTGGCAGCAGAAAAATATCCTGACCGCCCGCAGCGATTTCAATATCTCCGCGCCGCCCTGGCACGTTAACGACACCATTTTCGCCAACGGCTACGCCTGGAACACGCTGGCTGACGACGGCAAATGGGTGCCACGTCTGGCGCAGGTGTCGACCCGCGCCGTTTTCGGGCTCTGGGCGCTGTGGCAAACGCCCTTTACCGACGCGCTGATGGCGATGACCCAGCGGCAGAACGATCCGCAGCGCGGCTGGTTCGAAGGCCGCGTCGAGGCGACCGGCGACTACAACCGCGCCATTACGCTCACCACCAACGCCATGGTGCTGGAGGCGCTGCTGTTTAAAGCCAATATGGGCGCGCTGCTGCGCGATAGCGAACCCGGCGAGCAGAGCTATTTCCGGCGGCAGCTGGAGGACCCTTTCACCACTCCGAACCGCTGTTTTCCTGTTAACTACGCCGCCCAGCGCGGCAACGCCAGTTAAGGAGGCGTGATGCCTGAAAGCCAGCTTCCTAAAGCGCTCGATTCGCTGCGCGCGGCGGTACTGATGTATGACGACCAGGAGCGCCTGATCGCCTTCAATAAGCAGGTGGTGCGCTTCTATCCCGGCATAGAGGCGCGCATTCGCCTGGGCATCACGCTGACGCAGCTGGCGGAGGATTTTATCGCCTCCGCCTATATGACGGAAAATCAGCAGAGCCGGCAGGCGATGATCGAGAATCTGGTCAGCCGCTGCCGCCTGGATAACCACAGCGAAATGCGCCGCATCGGCAATCGGCAGGTCTTTGTGCAGCACAACCGCACGCCGGAAGGCGGCATCGTCAGCCTGCATATTGATATCACGGGTTTCGAACCCATCAGCGAGTCGCGCAACCAGCTGCACGCCGACTTCGTGCTGGCGGCGGAATCCACCCAGATCGGCATCTGGGACTGGCAGCAGCAAAAAGATCTGCTGCAGGTCAACGACGCGCTGCTCAATATGCTGGGCTACCCGCGCGAGACCTGGCACTACAGCGCCAGTTTCCTCGATACGCTGCTGCATCCCGACGACCGCGAGCCGCTGCAGCAGCTCTTCTCCAGCGCCAGCAATCAGCAGCTGCCGGTGTTCGAGAGCGAGATCCGTCTGTTACACCGTAACGGAAACTATCGCTGGATGCTGCTTTCCGGCCAGGTGGCGAGCCTCACCGTCAGCGGCGAGACCGCGCGCGTCATCGGCACGCTGCAGGACATCACCAAACGCAAAGAGGCGGAGCAGCTTTCGCTGCAGGCGCTGGCCGCCGCGCGGGCGGCGAACGAGGCGAAGAGTATTTTCCTCGCCAATATGAGCCACGAAATCCGCACGCCGATGAACGGCATTCTCGGCATGACCCAGCTCTGTCTCGATACCCAGCTCACCGCCGAGCAGCGCGAATATATGACGCTGGTCTACCACTCAGCCCATACGCTGCTGCGCGTCATCAACGATATTCTCGATTATTCCAAGATTGAGGCGGGCAAGATCGAGCTGGACGAGGAGGAGTTCCAGCTGCGCGGCTTTCTGCATGCGCTGATGCGGCCGCTGATGCCCACAGCCTCGGAAAAGAACGTCGAACTGCTGGTCAACGTCGCGCCTGACGTGCCCGATCTGCTGACGGCGGACAGCGTGCGGCTGCGGCAGGTGCTGACCAACCTGGCCAGCAATGCGCTGAAGTTCACCCCTTCCGGCGAGGTCGAGCTCTCCGTGCGACGCGACGAGCAGACTAACAGGCTGCGCTTCCAGGTGCGCGACACCGGCATCGGCATACCCGCTGACAAGCAGCAGCTGATTTTTGAATCCTTCAGCCAGGCGGATACCTCAACGACGCGCAAATATGGCGGCACCGGACTGGGTCTGACCATTTCGGCGCGGCTGGTGGAGATCCTGGGCGGCGAGCTGAGCGTGCAGAGCGAACCGGGTAAAGGCAGCGTGTTCAGCTTTACCCTGCCCGCGCCGCACCAGCCCGTCAGCGACGCCCTGAAAACCTCGCCGCGCTTTGGCAGCGTGCCGGTGCTGGTGGTGGACGATAACGCCACCAACCGCCATATCATGAGCGATATGCTGCGCAATATGGGTCTGCTGCCGAGCCTGGCGGCCAGCGCCGACGAAGCGCTGGCGATTCTACAGGCGCATCCCGATTTCCCGCTGATTCTGCTGGATGCGCAGATGCCGGATAAAGACGGTATGACGCTGGCGCAGGAGATCAAAGCGACGCCTGCGCTGGCCGACAGCCAGATCATTATGCTCAGTTCGATGAGCCGCGTGATGGACGCCGATCAGCTCGCCCGCATCGGCGTGAACTACTTTCTCGGCAAGCCTGTGGATCAGCGCGAGCTGTATGACGTCATCAGACAGGCGCTGGCGCTGCAGCCGACCAGCGCCGTCGCGCCCCTGCCGCCGCTGCGCGAACTTGCCGCCAGCGCGGAGCGGCCGCTGCGCATTCTGCTGGCTGAGGATAACCTGGTGAACCAGAAGCTGGCCGCGCACTTCCTGACGCGGCTCGGCCATCAGTTCGCCATTGTCGGCAACGGCCTCGAAGCGCTGGAGCAGCTGGATAAGGCGAACTGGGATCTGATCCTGATGGATTTGCAGATGCCTGAACTCGATGGCGAGCAGGCGACGCGCCTGATCCGCGAGCGCGAAGCGAGCCGTCCCGGGCGGGCGCACCAGCGCATTATCGCTATGACCGCGCACGCCATGAAGGGCGATAAAGAATTTTGCCTGCAGCACGGCTTCGACGGCTATCTGTCGAAGCCGGTCAGCCTGGAATCGCTGAACGACGAGATCCTGCGCGTGGTCACGCTGCCGACGCCCGCGCAGCCCGCCGCGCCCGCGCCGCCGCCCGATCGACAGACGCTGGCGACGCGGCTTGGTCTGGACGACGCGCTGCTGAGCGAGCTGCTGGCGCTGTTCGCCGCCGGACTGCCGGAGATGATCGCCCAGCTGAAAAGCGCGCTCTGCGAGCAGGATATGACGCGTATACGCCGCCTGGCGCACAAGCTGCGCGGTGAAGCCTCGACCTTTGGCTTCGACGCCTTTACGCGCTATTTACAGGCGCTGGAGGAGTCGGCGCGCGACGAGGCGCAGCTGGATAGCGCCGCACTGACGACAGAACTCGAGCAGCAGTCGGATGCGCTCTTTACTCAACTTCGCCACCTGCAGGAGAAGCTATGATGCGTTATGCCCTGGCGCTGAGCGTCTTGATTTGCGCGCCGCTGTTCGCCGCGCCGCTTCCGCCGCCGGAGAGCTGGTCGCTGGCGGGAGAGTGGCGCGCCCATGACGGCAACGACGCCGATTTTGTCGGCTGGCGCGGCAGCGATCGGACATGGCGCAAGCTGCGCGTGCCGGCAAACTGGTACAGCGCCGGCTGGGATCATCAGGGCGCGCTCTGGTATCGCACCGAATTTTCCCTGCGCAAGCCGGACGCCGATCGGCTGGCGACGCTGGAGTTTGACGGCGTAGACTACTTTGCCGACGTCTGGCTCAACGGCAAGAAACTGGCGCAACATGAAGGCTATTTTCAGCGCTTCGCCGTCGATATTACCGACAGCCTGACGCGCTATAACCGGCTGGCGGTGCGCGTCGACAGCCCGTTCGAAGATCCGCAAAAGAACTGGCCGCTGCGCAAAAACCTGATGAAAGGCATCCTGAATCAGCACGACTCCAGGCCCGGGGGCGCCTGGTCGCCGCAGGGGCAGGACGCCAACTCCGGCGGCATCTGGTCGCCGGTGAGATTACGCCTCAGCCGCAGCGTGGCGATCGATAACGTCATTCTGAGACCCGACTGGTCGCAGGGGCTGACGCAGCCGCGCCTGCGGGTCGAGTTCGTCTATCGCGCCCCGACGGCGAAAGCGGCGACGCTGGATCTCACCGCGCGGCCCGATAATTTCAGCGGAGGCGCCTACCATCTGCGGCAGGCGGTGACGCTGCAGCCGAGCGGCGACGCGACGCAGCGCATCGCCGTCACGCTGCCGATGCCGAAGGCGCAGCTCTGGTGGCCGAAAGGCTACGGCAAGCCCGCGCTCTATCAGGTCGAGGTGAAACTGCGCGACGACCAGGGCGTTCTCGACCAGCGCAGCAGCCGCACCGGACTTCGTCAGGTTGTCGAGCAGGCGCAAAATCAGGGCTGGCTGGTTAACGGCCAGCGGCTGTTTATTCGCGGCACCAACTACATCGGATCACCCTGGCTCGGCACCATGAACAAGGCGCGCTACGCGCGCGATTTCAATATGGTGGAGCGGATGAACGCCAACGCCATCCGCGTGCATGGTCATGTGGCCAGCCGCGCGCTCTATCAGGCGGCGGACGAACGCGGGCTGATGATCTGGCAGGATGTGCCGCTGCAGTGGGGCTATAACGATACGGCTGCCTTCGCCGACAACGCGGTCAGGCAGACGCAGGAGATGGTAGAGCAGTTCGGCAACTCGCCTGCGGTGGTGGTCTGGGGTGGACAAAACGAACCGCCGTTCAACTCGCCGTGGATGGGCAAGCGCTTTCCCGACTGGCATAAGGATCTTAACCGCAACCTGATGCAGCGCGTCGCCGATACGCTGGCGCAGGACACCAGCCGCATTGTGCATCCTTTCTCCGCCGTTGAAGAGCACTACTGGGCAGGCTGGTATTTTGGCTCGCTGGCGAATCTGCTGGAGCCGGCGAAAACCGCCACTATCACCGAGTTCGGCGCCCAGGCGCTGCCTCGGCTCGCCACGCTGCGCACCTTTATTCCGCGCAGCGAGCTCTGGCCTGCCACTACCCAGCCGGGCGATCCGAAGTGGGTGCGCTGGAAGTATCATAATTTTCAGCCTATCCAGACTTTTCAGAACGCGAAAATTTCCCGCGGAGACACTATTCAGAGCTTTATCGCCAATACCCAGCGCTATCAGGCGCAGCTGGTCGCTATCGCTGCGGAAAGCTACCGGCGTCAGCGTTTTCAGCCGGTCACCGCGCTGTTTCAGTTTATGTTTGTAGAGACCTGGCCCTCCGCAAACTGGGGCGTTGTCGACTATTTGCGCCAGCCGAAAGCGGGCTACTTCGCGATGCAGCGCGCCTATCAGCCGCTGCTGCCGTCGATAGAGCCCAACAGGCTCGACTGGAAAGCGGGCCAGCCGGGACAAATCAACCTGTGGACCATCAACGATCTGCCGGTCGCTTACCACGGCAGCCAGCTGGAGTGGCGCATCGTCCAGGGCGACAGCGTGCTGGCGCAGGGCAAGCAGCCGGTCGATATTGCCGCCGACAGCGGTAAAAAAGTGGTTGAGCTGCCGGTGACACCGTCACGACCGGGAACGCTGCGCGTCACGACGCGCATTGTTGATAGCGACAATAAAACCCTGGCGCGCAATCAGATGGCGTTCGGGGTGACGCCGTAAACCGCAGGTTCTGCCGCGAGTTGGGCGAGCCAGGCTATCACGGCTTCGCTGCCCGGTTGGCTGCGCGAGCGCTGCGGCCAGGCGAGATAATAGGCTTTGCTGAGCGGCAGGCTGAGCGTATCAATCGCTACCAGGTCGCCGCGCGCCAGTTCCGCGGCGATCAGTCGTTTCTGCCCTAACAGCAAACCCGCGCCGGCGACCGCGGCCTCAATCGCCAGCGAGGTCAGGTTAAAGCTGAGCGACGGCTGCGTCGCCGGCGTCGCCGCGCCTCTGGCCTGCAGCCAGCTACGCCAGTCCGGCAGAAACCGCCCCTCATTGCCCCAGTCGAGATGGATCAACGGCGCCTGTTCCAGCGCGCGCGCCAGCGAATAGCGCTGAAGCAGCGACGGGCTGGCGACGGGCACCACCTCATCCATAAACAGGCGCTGTTTATCAAGCTGCGGATAGCGATCCTCGCCGAAACAGATCACGAAATCCGCTGGCGTGGCGCTGAAATCCACCTGCGCGTGGGTACCGTGCAGCGAGAGATCGATATCGGGACAGCGTTCGCGCCACTGCATAATGTTGGGCAACAGCCACTTTGAGGCCAGCGCCTGCAGCGCATAGAGCGTCAGCTTCGGCATAAGGGCGGCGTGCCGCAGGTTCTGCTGCCCGAGATGCAAAATATCGAAGGCTTCGGTCACGTAGCGCAGGTACTCTTTGCCGGTTTCGGTGAGCATGACGCCGCTCTGCGTGCGCACGAAAAGCGCGCTGCCGAGCTGCTCCTCTAACTGACGGATTTGCTGGCTTACCGCAGCGGGCGTCAGCGCCAGCTGGGCAGCCGCTTTCGCCAGGCTGCCCAGCTCTGCGGCGACCTTGAACGACTGAATAACGCTGATTTTAGGCAAACGCGGCGACTGAGCGGGCATTAATCTTTCCTTAACAGGTCGTTAAATAACTATCGTTATGCACCAACATATCAGCAGGTTACAGTTTTCACCCACCTGCTATGATGAGAACCGCTGCGATGGACTTGATCCGTTTCGATTTACACCCGCTCGCCGACGCCCGCTGGCGGCGCGATTGCCGCGAACAGCTCAACCAGCACGGCGCGCTGGTGCTGCGTCAGTTTTTACAGCCCGCCGCGCTGCAGGCGATCGTTGCCGAAGGCGAGGCGCAGCGCCATCGGGCTTTCCACACCCTCAGCAAACACAACGTCTATCTGATGAAACCTGACGCCGCCTACAGCGCCGATCATCCGCGCAATCGCGATGTGAGCAGCACCAAAGGCTGTATTACCGACGATCTGATCGCCGCCGAGTCGCCGCTGCGCCAGCTCTACAACGACGCGCTGTTTAAACAGTTCCTGTGCGATGTGCTGGGAGAAAGCGCGCTCTATCCCTATGCCGATCCGCTCTCCTCCATCAACCTGCACTACGCGCCCGACGGCCAGGAGCTCGGCTGGCACTTTGACAACTCCTCTTTTGCTATCACCCTGCTGGTGCAGAAGCCGCGCGGCGGCGGCCTGTTCCAGTATGTGAAGGATCTGCGCGACGCCGATGCCGGCGAGATGAACTTCGACGGCGTGGCCGAGGTGCTGGATCAGCGCCGGCCGGTGGAGGCGCTGGAGATCGACCCCGGCGATCTGGTGCTGTTTCGCGGCCGCAATTCGCTGCACCGGGTAACGCCGACCGAAGGGGATATCACGCGTATGCTGGCCGTGCTGGCTTACAATACCGAGCCGGGCGTCGCGCTCTCCGAGACGGCGCGCATGACCTTTTACGGACGGCTGTGATCCAGACCGAGTAAACCGTTCCATCCCCGCGTGAAAATCTGCTGGGTGCGAAAGGCCACCAGATCGCGCCAGTCGCGGTCTGCTGGCCAGAACCCTTCTACCAGCTGTTGTTTGACGGCGCGCCCTGCCTCGCTGGCCGCATCGGCCTGCAAGTGCAGCCAGTGATCGTCGCGCACGCGGCGATGCATCTCTTCGCCGGGAAAGGTGCCGCACTCCACCACCAGCGGCAAAATATGCGTATCGGGCAAGGCGTCCAGCAGGAACTGCGAGAGATAGCCCGTGGCGGTGGCGGTTACGCCGGTCTCGCTTTCTCGTCCGGCGCCGGTAAACAGCAGGGTCAGCCATTCGCCATACAGCGTTTTCCCCCACTGATGTGCGGCGACGGGCCGTTCGGCGATCGAGAGCAGCATCGGATGTCCCCACGCGCCCGCGCCGGTATGCAAATCGAAGCTGAGAATGGTCGTCGCGCGCGCGAGATGATGTTCAACAATCGCTTGCAGAGTGCGATAAGACCAGCTGGGCTGCGACCCGCCATAAAACAGGCCGTCGGCAAAATGATACTGCCCCGCTTCCACTACCGGCTTTATCGCGGCCCAGCCCGCGCCGTCGAGGGCCGCCTGCAGCAGCCGATCGGCCTGAGCGCGTTCGCCGTGGTAAAAACGGTGATATTCGGCATAGGCTACATTAGCGGGCGGGGTCTGGGCGAAGTCGATGAAGTTTCGATTGAGATCGACGTTATCTTCATTGACGCGCCGCAGATGCGCGGCTCCCCAGGGATTGATCAGATGCAGCAGCACGATCGCGGTGTCGTCGGGCAAGGCAGTCAGATGGAAACGATTGAGCCACGCTATCTGGCTATCGGAGCCGTAATAACCCTCTACGCCGTGCGTGCCGGAAATAATCAGCATCAGGTTAGCGGCCTGGGGATCGCCCAACACCGCGACATCGGTAAAAAGCGCTTCGCCTTGCGGGCCGGTCAGCGGATGCCGATAAGAGGTCAGAACGCCATTCTGGCGCTCGACGGCGGCGACAAAACGGGCGCGTTGGGAAGCGTAGTGCGGCAGATCGAACATGGGATTTCCTGTGGCTGGCAGCGGCGGATCGCCCCTAAACCAGCCAGCGGCTGAGGGCGACCCGCATCGCTGCTTATGGGTAAACCTTAAAGGCGAAATATTTTTTCGCCAGCCGATCGTAGGTGCCGTTAGCGTGCAGCTGCGCCAGCGCGTCATTGATCAGCTTGAGATTCGCGACGTCGCCCTTACGCAGGCCGATGCCGACGCCGTTGCCGAGCAGGTCTTTATCGACCAGCGTCGCCTGGATCGCGTAATTTTTGCCTTCGGGCGTATTGAGAAAGCCCTGAGCCGCCGACACCGCGTTCGCCAGCGAAGCGTCAAGCCGGCCAGCCACCAGATCCGGATAGATCTCCATCTGGTTCGGGTAGGAGACGATATTGACACCCTGCGCCGCCCACTTCGCTTTGGCGTAGGTTTCCTGAATCGTGCCCTGCGCCACGCCGACAGACTTGCCGCGCAGCGTGCGGATATCGTCCGTCAGCGCGCTGTTTTTCGGCGTCAGCAGCGCGCTCGGGGTGTTGTAGATCATCGCGCTGAAGTCGACCTGCTCGCGGCGTTTTTCCGTCATCGACATTGCCGAAAGGATCGCATCGAACTTCTTGGCCTGCAGCGCGGGGATGCTGCTGTCAAAGCCGATCTGCACCCACTGGCACGTCACCTTCGCCTGCGCGCAGATGGCGTTGCCCAGCTCGATATCAAAACCCTGCAGCGAGCCATCGCTGGCTTTGGATTCAAACGGCGGGAAGGTAGGATCGACGCCAAAGCGCAGCGTCTGTTCGGCCAGCGAAAGCTGGCTAAACGCGCCCAGCGACAGCAGTAAAGCGAAGGACAGGCTCTTTTTCATTATTCTCTCCAGCGGGCGGACAAGGATAAAACGTCATCCAGAGTTAATACCATGACGGATGAACGGCCACCACCGAAAAAGCGGGTTAATCGAGAGTTAATTCTTATATTTGTTAATACGTTAGCGAATTTATCCGCCCTGTTAAGTTTTGCTTAACGCCTGCTTTTTCATTTCGGGCTTGCTCTGCCCACCGCACGAAGGCAAAGGCGATCATGAAAATGGTTAATGTTCGTTGAATTTATATCACTTTTCGTTGATTCCCGACTCAGGCATAAAAGATACATGGATGTTAAGTATTGGTAACGCGAAAAGTTGTGAACGAGATAGCAGCTTAACAAATCGGGATATCCTGAAAAGAAAGAATTAACGCCAGATTGTCCATCACGAATTAGGATGCCAGATTAAAATGACGCAACCCTTCAACTTTACGATTAAAACCCTTCGTTTCGACGAAAATTATAATCCTTCGGAAAATACGCGCATCACCACCAACTTTGCCAATTTGGCCCGAGGCGACAAACGCCAGCAGAATCTGCGCAACGCGCTGGCGATGATTGACAACCGTTTCAATTCGCTGGCGCAGTGGGATAACCCGAACAGCGATCGCTATTCCGTCGAAGTTGATATTATTTCCGCTGAAATGATTATCGAGACGGAAGGCCGTCGCGCAACCTTTCCGGTGATTGAAATATTAAGACCGAATATCATCGACCGCAAAACCAGCCAGCGTATCGAAGGTATTCCAGGTAATAACTTCTCTTCTTACGTGCGCGATTACGATTTCAGCGTACGGCTCCATGAGCACAACAGGAATAAAGCGGAGTTCACCCTTCCTGAGGATTTCGGCGATCTGCACGGCGCCATCTTCAGAGGTTTCGTTGCGTCAGCGGCTTATAAAGAGTGCTTTCAAAAGTCGCCGGTTATCTGCCTGAGCGTTTCCAGCAAAAACGTTTACCACCGAACCAATAATCACCACCCGGTGCTGGGCGTCGAATATCAGCAAGATCAGCCCTCTTTAACCGACCGCTACTTTGCCAAAATGGGGCTGCAGGTTCGCTATTTTATGCCGCTCAATAGCGTCGCGCCGCTGGCCTTCTATTTTAGCGGCGACCTGCTGGCCGACTACACCAATCTTGAGCTGATCGGCACCATCAGCACCATGGAGACGTTCCAGAAGATTTACCGGCCTGAAATCTATAACGCCAACTCAGCGGCGGGAAAACGTTATCAGCCGGACCTGAATCATCAGGATTACTCTTTAACGCGCATTGTTTACGACCGCGAAGAACGTAGCCAGCTGGCCGTTGAGCAGGGTAAGTTCACCGAAGAGAACTTTATTAAACCCTACCAGCCGATGCTTGAAAAATGGGCTGCGCATTTCGTTCTTTGATTATTTAACCGACAGGGTCACGCTTGATGAAAAAGTTACTACCAACCTCTACCGCCGGCAGCTTACCTAAACCTTCCTGGCTGGCACAGCCTGAGGTGCTCTGGTCGCCCTGGAAATTGCAGGATCGAGAATTAGTCGACGGCAAGCAAGACGCCCTGCGCTTATGTCTGGCGGATCAGCTGCAGGCCGGCATCGATATCGTCAGCGATGGCGAGCAAACGCGGCAGCATTTCGTCACCACCTTTATTGAACACCTGAGCGGCGTCGATTTTGAAAAGCGTGAGATCGTGAAAATTCGCGATCGCTACGACGCCAGCGTGCCGACCGTGGTCGGCGAAGTGAGCCGTCAAAAGCCGGTTTTCGTCGAGGATGCGAAATTCTTACGTCAGCAGACCAGTCAGCCGATTAAATGGGCGCTGCCTGGCCCAATGACGATGATCGATACGCTTTACGATAGCCACTATAAGAGCCGCGAAAAGCTGGCGTGGAAGTTCGCCGAAATTCTCAATCAGGAAGCTAAAGAACTTGAGGCGGCCGGCGTAGATATTATCCAGTTCGACGAGCCTGCCTTTAACGTTTTCTTCGATGAAGTGAATGACTGGGGAATCGCGACGCTGGAGCGGGCCATTGAAGGCCTGAAGTGCGAAACGGCGGTGCATATTTGCTACGGCTACGGCATCAAAGCCAACACCGACTGGAAAAAGACGCTGGGAACGGAATGGCGTCAGTATGAAGAAATTTTCCCGAAGCTGCAGAAATCGAATATCGATATCGTGTCGCTCGAGTGCCAGAACTCGCGCGTGCCGATGGACCTGATTGAGCTGATTCGCGGCAAAAAAGTGATGGTGGGCGCCATCGACGTGGCGACCAACACCATCGAGACACCGGAAGAGGTGGCCAGCACCCTCCGCAAGGCGCTGCAGTTTGTCGACGCCGACAAGCTCTATCCCTGCACCAACTGCGGCATGATCCCGCTGCCTCGCCACGTGGCGAACGGCAAGCTCAATGCGCTGAGCGCAGGCGCGGAGATTGTCAGAAGAGAGCTGCTGGCGAAGTAACGTCGGGACGAGCGCTACGTGAAAATGCAGCCCGATCAGGCAGTGCCTGACCGGGCTGAAACCCCACCTCAATCCATGAGAGATATTCAGACGCAGCCACTCATCCCTCATCGCGCCATCATCAGCCACGCATAACTGAAAATATTTTTATCCCTCTGCATCCATTCGCCCTTCTCGCGCGTATATCCCTTTGTGAGCAACCTTATTGCTCCTTAAACGAGGATATATGATGAAAAAGTTAACCAGCCTTTCCGTTGTGTTCGCCGCTCTTTTCGTTTCAGCAGGCGCATGGGCCGCAATGAACAGTGATGCAGTTATGGTCGGCGGCGCGGCGATGTATCCGCAAAAAAATATCGTTGAAAACGCATTAAATTCTAAAGATCACACCACGCTGGTGGCGGCCGTCAAGGCGGCGGGTCTGGCCGATACCTTACAAGGCAAAGGACCGTTTACGGTATTTGCGCCGACTAACGCGGCTTTCGCCAAATTGCCTGCCGGCGCGGTAGAGGGCCTGCTTAAACCGGAAAACAAGGCGAAGCTCAGCAGCGTGTTGACCTATCACGTCGTGGCGGGAAAATATGACATGAAGGCGCTGGAACAGAAAATCAAGCAGGGCGGCGGCCATGCCGAACTGAAAACGGTGAACGGCCAGCCGCTGTGGATTATGAATAATGGTCCGCACAATATTCAGCTTAAAGATGGTCAGGGCAATATCGCCAGTATCAGCACCTATGACGTCTACCAGAAGAACGGCGTGATTAACGTTATCGATACTGTTCTGATGCCGAAGTAATTGCCTATACTCGGACTGGCGCTAAACCATTCCGGAAAGAATATGGACTCCACTCAGGCTGAGCAGCTTAATCAGTTGATGAAAGCGGTCGTCAAGGGCGACCGCCTCGCTTTTGAGCGGCTCTATCGGATCGCTTCCCCTTATCTGTTCGCCGTCGCGTTACGGACTTTGCGCAATCGCGCCTGGGCGGAGGATGTCCTGCACGACTGCTTTATTACGGTCTGGAACAATGCCCCGACCTTTAATCATGCACTCAGTTCGCCCATGACCTGGATGACCCATATCGTGCGTAACCGCTGCATCGACTGGCTGCGCAGCAGCGCGGTACGGCCCGTGGCGTCTGACGAGGCGGCAGACGACGAATGGGATAAGCATGCAACAGGCCTTCATGATGAAGCGCGCGACAGCGACCAGGCGGAGCGTCTTCATCGCTGCCTGAAAAATTTAAGCAGCGAACAGCGGCAAACGATTGCCCTGGCCTACTATCAGGGCATGTCGCACAGCGATATCGCCGACTGGCTACAGCAGCCCGTCGGCTCGGTTAAAAGCTGGATCCGCCGCGGTCTGGCGCATTTGCGGGAGTGCGTGGGACTATGAGCCTAAACGATCGGCGCGACCGCGCACTGGCGGCGGAATATGCGCTGGGCACGCTGCGCGGCGCGGCCAGACTACGCTTTCAGCGCAGGCTGAAGAGAGAGCCGGCGCTGGCCGAGGAAACGGCGCGCTGGGTTGCACTGTTGCGCGGTATGGACAGCCATCTGGCGCCGGTTACGCCGCCGGAAGCGGTATGGAAAAAAATCGCGCTCGCGCTCCCTGAAGAAAAGCCAGCGCCTCTTTACGGACGCGCCCTTCCCTGGCTTACCGCTGCCGGGCTGGTGCTCGCCGTGCTCCTTTACGCGTTCGCCTTCCGTCCGCCCGCGCTGACGCCGCTCACCGTGCTCAACGGCGCCCAGCAAACCGGTCAGTGGATCGTCAGCGCGAACGGCGCGCGCGATCGCATCAGACTCTCGCCTGTTGAGGTGATGGCTGTTGCGCCTGACAAAAGTCTGGAGCTGTGGGTGATACCCGCGGGCCAGGCGCCCGTCTCACTCGGCCTGATTACAGGCGAGTCGATCAATAATATCGCTATTGCCCGGCAGTTTTCGATGAAAAACGCGGTGCTGGCGGTGAGTCTGGAACCAAAAGGCGGCTCGAAAACCGGGTTGCCGACAGGACCGGTGTTGTACAGCGCGAAACTGTAGCCGGGCTGGCCCGGCCCGCCTGAACCTTACTCCACGTGCAGGCTAATGCCGAGCCGTTTCGCTTCCATCGTTAAAATCTTCTCTCCCATTGACAGATTGCCTTCGTGCAGACGGTCAAATAGCTTACCGAAGAGAAAGATGGTCAGGTAATCGGCGTTTGCCGGCGAGTGCTGAGTAAAGTTGATGCCGGCTGCGGCAAACTCAGCATTGGCGGCGGACTCCGTTTCGGCGATAACCTCGGCGACCCGTCTGATTAACCCCTCCTCGTGACGCGTCAGCGTCTCCATGATTATCCGCTGTTCTTCTTGCGTAAATGGCTGGTCCATCTTATTTTCCTCATTGAATGACGGCATAACAGTTATCATAAAATGAAATCGCTGACTCACGGCTTACATCAATTGCAGCTGGGTTTGCACAGGCAATAGTATTTAACAGGTAACAATCACCATGGCTCTGATCCCCAAAAACTACGCGCGGCTGGAAAGCGGCTACCGCGAGAAAGCGCTGAAAATCTATCCGTGGGTGTGCGGACGCTGCGCGCGCGAGTTTGTTTACTCTAACCTGCGCGAGCTTACCGTTCATCATATCGACCACGATCATACCAATAATCCCGAAGATGGCAGCAACTGGGAGCTTTTGTGCCTCTACTGTCATGACCATGAACATTCGAAGTACACCGAAGCGGATCAGTACGGCACCCGGGTGGTCGCGGGAGAAGATGCGCAAAAAGATATCGGCGCCGCCACCTATAATCCCTTCGCTGATTTGCAGGCGATGCTCAATAAGAAAAAATAACCCATGCCGGGCAGCAGTGCTGGCTGCCCTGCTCACTCTCGCCCTGCGGCGGCGGGAGAGCGTTTTATTCCAGATGAACCACGCGCAGTCCTGACCAGCATCTCTCGTCCGAACGGGTTACCAGCACCGACGGATCCTTGCTGAATTTGCTAATCAACGTCACGATCCTGTTCATCAGAAGGGCGATCTTCTCCGACCCGACACAGATAAATTCGTTAGAGGGCAGCGCGTAGGTAAAGCCCCTTTCACATACTACGCTGCGTGAAAAACCATTATCCAGCATGGTGAAAAGCAGCTCGGTGCGCATTTTGTCGGTTTGATCTTTCAACTCGACCCGGATTGTATAGCTAGCCATAGTCATCCTCGATCGCTATATAATTTAAGATAACTTAAATTATAGTCGCTATTGTTTTAAAAAGGTCTGTTTGGGACATATCTTACCCAGGGGATAACGGCGGAGTGCAGACGCGTCGTGGTGCGGAAAGGTGGGATTGAAGATAAAAAAATCCGGAGGCGAGCTCACCTCCGGATGGATATGGCCTGTTAACGGGAATGACGGCATGCGTCATTCCCGCTTTTCGCATCAGAAACTCTGCCAGTCCGCTTCGTTGAGCACCGCGACGCGCTGCGGCGCGGGAGTACGCAGACGCGACGGCTGAGCCGCTGGCGCACGCGGCGCGAGAGCCTCGAAATCATTGCCTACACGGAACTTGCCGACCAGCGCGGTCAGCGTGCTGGCCTGCTCCTGCAGCGACTGCGCCGCCGCCGACGCTTCTTCCACCAGCGCGGCGTTCTGCTGCGTCACGTCGTCCATCTGGTTCACCGCCTGATGCACCTGCGCGATGCCCTGGCTCTGCTCGACCGCGGCGGCGGCGATTTCGCCGACCAGATCGCTCACCTGACGAATCGCGTCTTTCATCACGTCCATATTGCGGCCTACGTCGCTCGCCTGCGCGGCGCCCGCTTCCGTCAGCTGATGCGAAGCTTCAATCAATGCCTTGATCTCATGGGCAGCGGCGGTAGAACGCTGCGACAGGTTTCTTACTTCGCCCGCCACGACGGCGAAGCCTTTGCCATGCTCGCCGGCGCGCGCCGCCTCTACCGCGGCGTTAAGCGCGAGGATATTGGTCTGGAATGCGATGCCTTCGATCAGCGAAACAATATCGTTCACCTTACGCGAGCTGCCGCGAATATTGTCCATCGTCGCCAGCATCGTGGTCAGCGATTCGCCGCTCTTCTCAGAGAGGCTGCTGGCGTTGGCCGCCAGCTGGCTCGCCTGACGGGTATTATCCGCCGTCTGCCGCACCGTCTCGCTCAGTTCGGTCATGCTGGCCGCCGTCTGCTCCAGCGACGCCGCCTGCTGCTCGGTGCGCGAAGAGAGATCTTCGTTGCCTGCGGTGATCTGCACCGATGCGCTGCTCACCGACTGCGACGCCTGGTTAACCGAGGCGAGCGCCGAGGCGACGCGCTGCATCAGGTGGTTAAAGGCGCGCGCCATATTGCCAATTTCATCGCGGCGGCTTTCATCAGCGTTCAGCGTCAGGTCGAGATTGTCGCTGGCGCGCGCCATCACGTTACCCATCGCCGACAGGCTGCGGCGAATGCGCAAAATGGTAAAGACAGAGAAGAGACCGAACAGCACGACGGTGGCAATAACGCCGCCGATGGTGGCCCATAGCACGGTTGTGAACAGACTACGGTTGGTATCGCGCAGCTCGTTGCTGATGTCGATATTCAGCGTCAGCTGTTTCTGGTAGTCGGCAATCATCTGGCGAATCGCCGCGCCGACGCCCGCATCGCCCTCGATCAATCCGAGCGTCAGCGTATCCTGATGCCCATGCGAGGCGGCGAGAAAGGCTGGCAGCCGATCGTTGATGGCGCGCAGGTTTTTATAGGCGACGTTGGTCAGACGCTTATCCTCATCGCTGGAGATATCGTTGGCCATGTAGTAGTCGATCTGCGATTTGATCTGCGCCAGGCTGTCGCTGATGGTTTTTTCCACATCCACAAATTTCGCGTCTTCGGTCTGGCTCTGATGCTTGTAAAGCGTGATCGCCAGCTGGTTGCCTTCATCGATCATTTTCCCCAGATCTTTGATCGAGGGAATGGCGTTGGCCTGAACATATTCGAAGCGATCCTGAAACCCGGACAGCAGCGAAATAGCCAGTACGGCCTGTAAAATAATCGCGCCAAACAGCAGCGAAAATGCCAACAGCAGGCGTTGGGTAATGTTCATCCTGTTCTCCATAAGGTAAGCCTCCCTGTCCTTATGCGTTCAGGCAGGGTTTTGCCTCCTTATCATCGGCAACGTCTCACCTTTAATTAATTTTATTACCGCGCTTTGACACCTGCCTCAGATTATCGCCATTCCTCTCTACTCAGGCTGTAGTCCAGGGCCCTGCTGCCGATAACCGAGAGAGGTATTTGGAATACCCTTTATCGATTCTCTGGCGCGGCGACAAAACATGACGACTTACGCTTTTCATCCCTCATCTGACGGACGCGCGCGCGGCCTGGTCAGAAAACCGAGGCTTATTATGCTGGTGCTGCTCGGCCTTTCTTTTTGCGCCGCGCTGACCGCGCTGTTCTGCGTGGCCGACGATCTGAATGATAAAGCGGATCTTCGCAGCGGGCTGCTGCTGGGAAAGGCGTTCGCCAGCAGCGAAGAGAGCATGCGCTTTCACCTTAGCGACAACGCTGAATGGGGCGAGGCCTATAACAACCTGCATCGCACGCTGAACCTCGACTGGGCCTGGCGCAACCAGAATCTGGGCGAATCGCTGTTCAAAACCTTCGGCTACGAGGGCGTATTCGTCATCGCGCCCAGTGGCGAAACGCGCTACAGCGTGCTCGACGGCGCGCTGCGCCGCGAGAGCTTTCAGGCGTGGATGGGGCAAGATGCGCTTAACGCCCTGAAGCAGCGGCTACAGCAGAGCGACGGCAAGGCGATAGCGCGGCTGGTGCGCGTCGGCGACCAGCTGGCGCTGCTCGGCGCCGCCTGGATTACCCCCGGCGGCGACCACAGCGTAAAAATGGTCGCGGGCCCGCCCTCGATCATGATTTTTGTCGATCGTCTGACCCCCGCCAAGCTGGAAAGCGCGGGCGCGGAGTATGGCATTAAAAAACTCAGCTACGCCGACGCGCCGCCCGAGGGCACAGGCGAGCATGACCGCTACCTCGCGTCGGCGCTGGGCGGCGTCGTGACGCTGAAGTGGCAGAGCGACGATCCCGGCGGCGCGCTGCTCACCTGGCTGCTGCCGCTGCTGGCGCTGCTGATGTGCGCCACCTTTTTCACTGCCACCATGCTGATGCGCAGCGCGCTGCGCAAAGCCCGCCATAGCGACGTCAGCACTTTTCTGCTGGAGCAGAGCCAGCAGGCGCTGGCCGCCAGCGAGCAGCGCTTTCGCGACGTGGCGGAGAGCACCACCGACTGGATCTGGGAAGCGGACGCGCAGCTGCGCTTTACCTGGATCTCCGGCCGTTTTCCCGCCGTTACCGGCTATCATAGCCAGGACTGGCTGCAGCAGCCGCTGCACGATTTTCTGCTCGACGACGCCGACCTGCCGCAGCGGCTGACGCAGCGGGAGCAGCCCGCCGAGCCGCTGACGCTGTTGCGCTGCCGCTACCGATCCGCGCAGCAGCATATTCGCTTCTGCAATCTCACGCTGCGTCCCGTTACCCTGGCGCAGGGGAAAAAGGGCTACCGCGGTACCGCCACCGACGTCACGCTGGAGGTGGAGGCCGAGGCGCGCGTCCGCTATCTCTCGCAGTTCGACGAACTGACCGGGTTACCCAACCGCGCGCAGATGAACGCCTGTCTGGCGGGCAAGCTCAGCGACGCGCTGCATAGCGATTGCCCGCTGGCGGTGATTATGATCGACCTGGATAAGTTTAAGCCGGTGAACGATCTCTACGGCCACGCCGCCGGCGACAGCGTGCTGCACGAGGTCTCCCTGCGCTTCAACGCCTGCCTTAAGGATGCCGGGATGACCGCCCGCCTCGGCGGCGACGAGTTTGTCATGATCGTCTCCGATATCCACAGCCAGCAGGAGATCGGCGAGTTGTGCAGCCGCATCATCGCTCAGATCAATCTGCCCTTCGCTATCAACGGCGCCGACGTCTTTATCGGCGCCAGCATGGGGATCGCGCTGGCGCCGCAGGATGGCAACAACCCTGGCGATCTGCTGCGCTATGCGGATATTGCGCTCTATAAAGCGAAAAATGCCGGGCGCAATAACTGGGTGTTTTATCAGCGCGACATGGGAGAGAAGATCGTACAGCGGCGCGAAATGGAGCGCGAACTGCGTGAGGCGATCCACACTAACCAGCTGCGCCTCGCCTGGCAACCGCGCTACGACGTGCGATCTGCGCGCGTCACCGCCGTGGAGGCGCTGGTGCGCTGGCACCACAGGCAGCACGGCGTACTGATGCCCGATCAGTTTATCCCGCTGGCGGAAGAGACCGGGCTGATCGGCGTGCTGAGCGACTGGGTGCTGCTGCGCGCCTGCGAAGATACGCACCGCGACCTGCCGGGCCTGGCGGTGTCGGTCAACCTTTCCGCGGTAGAGTTCAGCGATAAAGGCCTGCCGCGGCGTATTCGCGCCGCGCTGGACGCTACCGGTCTGCCGAGCAGCCGGCTGGAGATCGAGGTAACGGAAAACGCCATGCTGCAGGATCCGGAAACCACGCTTGAGGTGATGCTGGCGATCAAGGCGCTGGGGGTAAAGTTTTTAATCGACGACTTCGGCACCGGCTACGCCTCGCTGAACTATCTGCGCACCTTTCCGTTCGACGGCATCAAGATCGATAAATCCTTTATCTTTCCGCTGAACGACTCCTCGCAGGCGCGGCAGATTGTCGAGAATATGGTCGGACTCGGCAAGGCCTACTCGCTGAGCGTGACCGCAGAGGGGGTCGAAACCGCCTCGCAGATGGAGCAGCTCAAACTCATGGAGTGCGACGGTCTGCAGGGCTACTACCTCGGTAAACCTCAGCCGCTGGCGCAGATCGTCGAAACCTACTGCGCCGCGCCAACCTCGCTGTAGCGCTCAGGCGCCACGCCGTGCCTGGTTGCGACCGCTATGCTTCGCCAGATAGAGCGCCTCGTCCGCCTTCTCAATCAGCGTCTGAGGCTCTGGACGATCGCTTTCGGGCAGAAAGGTCGCGCATCCCGCGCTCAGCGTGACGTGCGCGGCTATCGAGGAGGAGTCATGGGGAATATTGCGCGCGCTCACCGCCTTCACCGCCGCGTTAGCGATGTTGAGCGCATCCGACCCTGTGGCGCCAGGTAGAATAATGGCGAACTCTTCACCGCCGTATCTCGCCACCTTGTCGCCGCTGCGCAGCGTTAGCCCTTTTAGCGCGCTGGCAACCGTTTTCAGACAGGCGTCGCCGGCAACGTGGCCATAGGTATCGTTGTAGCGTTTGAAATAGTCGATATCCATCAGGATTAGCGACAGCTGCTGGCCATGCTCCGCCGCGTCGAGCAGGCTTTGCTGCAGGAAATGGTCGAACTGGCGACGGTTCGCCAGGCCGGTCAGGCCGTCGGCGTGCGCCAGGTTCTCCAGTGAGAGGTTCACCGCCGTCAGCTCGTCGCGCAGGCGGGTCAGCTCCTGCTGATAGCGCAGGCTGCGTCGGGCCTGGCTGAGGATATAGGCGCCAAGCAGCACAATTCCCGCCAGCAGCGCCAGATCGAGCAGCACATCTTCTACCTGCCCTTTGATCCAGTTTCTCAGCAGATTATGTTTATCGTAGCCTGCCGCCACCACCAGCCCGTAACGCTCGGAGCGGGCAAAGCCGAAAATGCGCGCCTGGCCGTCCAGCGCGGCGCGCCACTGGCCGCTTCCTTTGTCTGAGCTGGCGAGCATCGCCTGGAAAAGGTGGCTGGAGGAGAGGTTTTTGCCGATATAGCTGTCCGGCATCGGCCGTGCGTAGAGCACCGTGCTGTCCGCCAGCATCAGCACCAGCACATCCTGCGGCCCCAGCTCATAGTAGCTGTAGTAGTGACGAAAATAGTCGACGCGGATAGTCGCCAGCAGCACGCCGTTGAAGCCGCCGGAGGCGTCGTTGACCCGCAGCGACACCGGGATCACCAGATCGCCGGTGCTGCGGCTGCGTATTACCGGGCCGATATGCACGCTGTCGCGTGGATTCATTCGGTGGTAGTGGAAATATTCGCGATCGGAGTTGTTGATGCCTTTGGGGATGGTCTGTGCCGAGGTAGCGATCCACTTGCCCTGTGCGTCGTAATAAAACAGCCCATGCAGCTGCGGCAGCCGGCTCGCCAGCTCCTGCATGGTCTGGCCGAGAGCGGCGCCGTTGACGCCGGACGCCATTTCGCTCATCAGCTGATGCTGCACTTCACGCAGCGACAGCTCTGTCTGCAGCATGGTGTCGTCCGCCTGACGCGCCTGAGAAAGAGAGAGATTCACCGCCATCTGTTCAGACTGAATAAGGGTATCGCGCCAGGCTTCACGCATCGTCCAGAGGTTAAGTCCGGTTACCGCTACCGTCAGCAGCAGCCCGGCCATTGCGATGCTTCGGGGCAGCGAACGATTTAACGACGTTGCCCGATCGCTTCTCCTTTTTAGTTTCATGTCCCGCCTCTTAGAAATGCTTGTGATAAGTTAAGCACATGGAGGCATTCCAGCGCAGAGGGCGGAGCGTAGCTTCGCCGGAAAAAGGCAAAATGTCGCCGCGTTTATCTTTTATGCAGCTAAATCACCTTTCTAAACAAAATATTCACATATCATTACGTTAACTGATAAGTTACTAATTACAAAGAATACTCGCTCCTGAATAAGCGAAACGGCAAGTAAAACAATATTTTATGCTGTATTAATTTCGCTGCGACAGGTTCAGACTGTATATTCATCCACTGCCGCAGGCGGTGGCTATTCGCTCTCCGTTCAAGGACAGCATATGACTTATTCGTCTGAAACCATCTGCGCGATATCGGGCGCCGCTCTTCATAATCTGAAGCGCTGGACTCGAAGCGGCTTTATCCATAAACATGCATCCGGTCATGACTGGACTGCAGCTCAGCTGCAGGAGGTGATGGATATGACGCGCCTGACCAGCCAGGGCGCAACGATCCGCGAGCTCAAAACGGCGCAGGCCAGCGCGCATCCTGTCCGCACCGGCGGCTGGGCGGCGCGGCGCGGCGATATGCTCTGGCAGCTCGAGTTCGGCAGCGAGCAGTCGCTTGCGGTGCTGCTGCGCAAGCTCGGCAGCAACTTTACCGGCGATGATTTCGTGATACGACTGCTGGCGCCGCTCCACCAGTGGCTGCGCGACGATACGCGTACTGGCGCCTGCCGACGCATGGAGCGCTTTCACCATCTGATTGTCGCCTATGCGGGCAATATGACGCGCAACGCCACGCGCGCCGCCGCCATTCCGCTGCTGCTGGAAAATGTCAGCGAGCAAAACCAGACTGACATCTGGCTGGAGGCGATCAGGCTCAGCGGTCAGGGCTTCAGCGTCGAAGTGCGCGCCTTCAGCGCCATCTGTCAACCAGCGACCGCGCATCAGCATCATCTTTACTGGTGCGGCGCCGGCCTGACGGAGACGATGCATCAGCACTATCTGACGCGTCTGAATGATGGCCATCCAGTGCTGCTCTGCGGCCCTGACCGTCGTGTTCATCATCTCTATCCGCAAATGTCCGCGGTCGCCTGAGCGGCCGCCTTCCCTTCTGTTCTGCCCTACCCTTCCAGCGCGTAATCAGGCCACAGCGAGTACACTTACTGAGTCCCTTTCATCAGGAGGTTACTATGTCTCAGGTTTCACTTCGCTATCGTCTCGGCGACGATGAGGTCGGCCGCGTGGGTTACGGCGCGATGCAGCTTGCCGGCCCCGGCGTCTTTGGCCCGCCGAAAGACGAAGCGCGCGCAATACAGGTACTACGCGACGCCATCGCTGCCGGCGTGCGTCATATCGACACCAGCGATTTTTACGGCCCGCACCTGACCAATCAGCTAATAAAAAAAGCGCTGCATCCCTACCCGGAAGATTTAATTATCGTCACCAAAGTCGGCGCGCGTCGTGATGAGAAAGGCGGCTGGCTGCCCGCTTTTTCGCCGGGCGAGCTGGTCAGCGCGGTGGAAGATAACCTGCGTAACCTCGATCTCGGCGTGCTGGAAGTGGTGAATCTGCGCAGCATGCTCAATCCGCAAAAACCCACGGAAGGTTCCCTTGAGCCGCAGCTCAGGGCGCTAATGGACCTCAAAGAGCAAGGGGTGATCCACCATATCGGGCTGAGCAACGTCACGGCGCGTCAGGTAGAAGAGGCGCAGCAGCTTACCGAGATCGCCTGCGTGCAGAACCTGTATAATCTCGCCAACCGCGAGGATGACGCGCTGATTGACCAGCTCGCCGCGCAGGGCATTCCCTACGTACCCTTCTTCCCGCTCGGCGGTTTTACGCCGCTGCAGTCTACGCAACTGACTCAGGTGGCGCAGCAGCTCAACGCCACGCCGATGCAGGTGGCGCTCGCCTGGCTGCTGCAGCGCTCACCCAATATTCTATTGATCCCCGGCACCTCGTCGCCGGAGCATCTGCGCGAAAACCTGGCGGCGGCGCAGCTGACGCTGCCGGATGAGGCGCTGGCGGCGCTGGACGATATCGGCAATAAAAAGGGCCGCTAGCGCGGCCCCTGAATTTACCTACTACCTTTCATCGCAGCGCGCCTGAGGTTTCTACAGGCGCCTCGCACAGCTCCAGCTCTACCGGGATACTTTTGTAGGCCGGAATGCCGCTTTCGGTATCGTGGCTGTCGAGCGGCACCATCACGTTGGCCTCGGGGTAATAAGCCGCTACCGAACCGGGCGCCATGTCATACACCACTACGGTCAGGTTATCGAGACGTCGTCCGGTGCGGTTGCCCTGCGGATCGAGCGCCACCATATTCACCTTATCGCCGACGCGGAACTGGCGTTTTTCCGCCTCGTCCGCCGCCATAAACAGCACGTCGCGCCGGCCGGTGACGCCGCGATAGCGGTCGTTCAGGCCATAGAGCGTGGTGTTGTACTGGTCATGGCTGCGCAGCGTCGTCAGCACCAGATCGTGGCAGATCAGCGAGCGCGGATCCTCATTGATGCCCTGCATTACCTTGAACTGCGCCTTGCCGCTCGGCGTGAGCCATTTGCGCTGCGCGGCCGCCACCGGCAGCCGGAAGCCGCCCGGCGTCAGGATACGGTTGTTGAAATCCTCGAAGCCGGGGAAAACCGCCTCGATGGCGTCGCGAATAAAGCTGTAGTCGCCCACCATTTTGTCCCAGTCGACGCGCGAGTTGCGCAGCGTGGCTTTCGCCAGCCCGGCGACCAGCGCTGGCTCCGATTTCAGATGCGGCGAGGCGGGTTTCAGCGTGCCGCGCGAGGCGTGCACCATCGACATCGAATCCTCTACCGTCACGCTCTGCTCGCCCGACGCCTGGCGATCGATTTCGGTGCGGCCCAGCACCGGGAAGAGATAGTTATGCCTGCCGAGCAGCAGGTGAGAGCGGTTAAGCTTGGTGGCCATGTGCACCACCAGATCGAGTTTGCGCATCGCCTCGAAAGTGACCTGCGGGTCGGAGATCGCCTCCGCCAGGTTGCCGCCGAGGCAGAGCAGCGCTTTGGCTTTGCCGTCGCGCATTGCCTGGATTGCCGCCACCGCGCCGTGGCCGTGCTTCTGCGGCGGCTTAAAGCCAAATACTTTTTCAATATTGTCCAGCATCCACTGCGGCGGGATTTCAGTAATGCCGACGGTGCGATCGCCCTGTACGTTGGAGTGACCACGTAACGGACAGATGCCCGCGCCGCGCTTGCCGATATTGCCGCGCATCAGCAGCAGGTTGGCGATCTGCTGTACGTTCTGGGTGCCGTACTGGTGCTGGGTGATGCCCATGCCGTAGCAGATAATGGTGCTTTCCGACGCGGCGTAGAGATGGGCGATATTCTGAATCTCTTCGAGCGTCATGCCGGAGACTTTCAGAATATGCGGCCATTCGGTCGCCTCAAGATCCGCCTTCAGCGCGGTGAACCCTTCGGTGTGTTCGTTGATAAAGCTGTCGTCGATCACGCCTGGCTCGCCCGCTGCCAGCGCTTTTTCATGCATCGACAGCAGACATTTCATCACGCCTTTCAGCATCGCCGCGTCGCCGCCGACGCGCACTTTGTAGTAGGTGGACGCCAGCTGCGTCGACCCCATCGACAACATCTCAATCGGGCTTTGCGGCGAGGTAAAGCGCTCCAGGCCGCGCTCGCGCAGCGGATTAATCGCCACGATGGTTTTGCCGCGCTTTGAGACGTCGCGCAGCGTCGCCAGCATGCGTGGATGGTTGGTGCCGGGATTGTGACCAATGCAGAGCACCAGATCGCAGTGATCGAAGTCCTCCAGCTCGACCGTGCCCTTGCCTACGCCGATCGACTGCGGCAGACCGACGCTGGTCGGTTCGTGGCACATGTTGGAGCAGTCGGGAAAGTTATTGGTGCCGTATTCGCGCGCGAAGAGCTGCCAGAGAAAGGCGGCTTCGTTAGAGGCGCGGCCAGAGGTATAGAATTCGACGCTGTCGGGATCCTCATAGCTGCGCAGCAGCGCGCCGATTTCGTTGAGCGCCGTCTCCCATTCAATGGGCTGATAGGTGTCGCTCGCCGCGTCATATTTCATCGGGTGGGTCAGACGCCCTTCGCCTTCCAGCTCCAGAGCGTTGCGCTGCCAGAGTTCGCTCACGGTGTGCGCGGCGAAAAATTCCGGCGTGGTGCGCTTACTGGTGGCTTCCCACGAGACCGCTTTGGCGCCGTTTTCGCAAAATTCAAACGAGGAGCGGTGCTGCGGGTCAGGCCAGGCGCAGCCTGGGCAGTCGAACCCTTCCGGCTGGTTGACCTTGAACAGCGCGATAACATCCTGCTTAACGGACATCTGGCCGCGAATCGCATCCGCTACCGCTTTGAGCGCGCCCCAACCGCCTGCCGAACCGCCATAAGGCGCAATACCAATACTACTGTTTTCTTTTTTCATACGACCTTGCTCTCCAGTGCTTATCCTTTTTAGCGTAGGCGAGCAGATCCTGAGTGCGGCGGCGGCGGGACTAAAGATGTTAAATTTATTCTTTCAAGATGTTACCGCGTCTCGCATAGTCGGGTCGCCGAGAGCGAGATAGCCGATGCGGTAGCACTCTCCCGGCAATCTTTTATCAGCGGCGAAATCGACCTGAAGCAGCGACTGGGCCGAAATATCCCAGCCGACCAGCGCCGCCTCGAGGTTTAGCGCGGCGAGATCGCTATAGGGCGCAATTGGCCGGTGACGCAGCGCCGCAAAGCGCGCGTCGCGCAGCGTCGCTATCGGCGGCGTTTTCACTCCCAGCCAGCTCTGAATCACTGGCCAGCCGAAATCTTCCGTAAGCCTGGCGAAGCCGGCGCTCTGCAAGAAGCGGATCATTCCGGCGCTGTCGCGCCAGAGATAGAGCGGCGCGTAGCTGTTCGCCTTCGCCCCCTCGTCGCGTCGCGCATAGAGATAAGCCTTGAATATCAGGTCGGGAAAGCCGTCGAGCTTTGCGCCGTTTTCCGCGATGCGCCGCTCGATAATCCTCATGTCGTAATCGGCGGGCAGCGTAAAGCGGTAGTGCATCAGAATCATAGCGTCTCCCCGGCGAACATTTCGCCCTTGCTGAAGCTCCAGTCGCCTGCGGTGTTGAACTGGATAACCACCATTACGTCGTCGGGCCGGACAGCGAGCTGCGCGGCCAGCCGCTGGGTCAGCGTGCGGCAGAACGCCGATTTTTGCGCCGCCGAGCGCGGCTTTCCGGCCAGCAGCGTAAAGAGAATGACATCGTCACTGCGCCTGCCGCTCAGATAGTGCGGGTCATAGATACGCTGCGCTGCGGGCAGTTTCTCCACTATCTGAAACCGGTCATGCGCCGGGACGTCGAAGGTCTCTACCAGCGTGCGGTGCAGGATGTCGGAAATCTGCGCGATGCGCGCCTCGCTGGTCTGATCATTCAGCGTGATGCGGGTCAGCGGCATGGGCTTTCCTCCTTTGGCAAATCGCTTTCAGGCAGATAGTGCAGCGCGGTCACGGTGGCAGGCCAGCCGGCATAGAATGCCAGGTGGGTAAAGGCTTCGCTGAGTTCGCGGCGACTCAGGCCGTTTTCAGTGGCGAAGCGCATATGCCAGCCGAGCTGCTTTTCGCGTCCCAGTGCGGCCAGACAGGCCAGGGTGATCAGGCTGCGTTCACGCGGCGTCAGAATATCGCGCTGCCAAATATCGCCGAATAACAGGTTATGGGTGATCTCCGCCAGCTTTGGCGCGGCCTGCTGAAGATTTTCTTTATCGAGTGCGTGGCTCATGATGGCTCCTCTCTTTATTTATCGCTGACCCTCAGTCTCGCCCTCTGCTACTATCCTGAAAATCAAATTATTCAGCACGCTTAATCCCGAAAAGCAGGATGATATGAACAGGCTCCCGATTTCTCTCGATATGGATGCGCTGCGCAGTTTCGTTACGGGCATCGAATGCGACAGCTTTGCGCTCGCCGCCCAGCGGCTCTGCCGATCGACTTCCGCCGTCAGCGCTCAGCTCAAAAAGCTGGAAGCGCAGTGCGGCGCCGAACTGGTGGTGAAGCAGGGTCGCAAGCTGGCGCTGACGCCCGCCGGCGAGAGGCTGCTGAGCTACGCGCGCCGCCTGCTGGCGCTCAACGACGAAGCGCAGCGCGCCGTGCGCGGCGAACTGCTGCAAGGCGAGCTGCGTATCGGCATGCAGGAAGATTTTGGCGAATCGCTGATGCCCGCGCTGCTCAGCCAGCTCGCTGCTCAGCATCCGGGTCTTAACATCACGGCGCACATAGAGCGCAACCGCGCTCTGCGTCAGGCGGCGATAGAGAAGCAGGTGGATATTGCGCTGCTGTGGCAGCCCGAGCAGGCGTTCGACGAGAGCGATTTCCTGGGGGAGTGTCCGCTGGTGTGGATAGCCTCGCCGCAGAAAGAACTCAGGGCGCTGCTGGCGAGCGGCGAACCTTTACCGCTGGTGATGTTTGACGCGCCCTGCCAGATGCGATCCCGCGCCATCGCCGCGCTGGATCAGGCAGGGATTCCGTGGCGCGTGGTCTTTACCAGCCCGAGCCTGAGCGGCATCTGGGCGGCCGTGCAGGCGGGGCTCGGCATCACGCTGCGTTCGCCTGTCGGGCTGCCGCGCACCCTGCATATCGTCGACGGGGCGCTGCCTGCGGCGGGCCGTATCGGGATTACGCTATGGCAAAACCGCAGCCTGGATGCGCAGGCGCAGCGCCTGCTGCATGATTCCGTTTCCGCTGCGCTGCTTCCTTCGCTGCTGCGCTAAAGATTCCCGTTTTAAAGAATTTAGTTTAAATATGTTTCCCGCACGTAAGGTTAAGCCTTTTATATAACTTAACCTTCGCGCTGCGGATTAATTTACGAGGTGATAATTTTCACCGAGTCGTTTGTTTAATACGTCAACAAAAACGGCCTTTAATTGCCTGTTTCTTCTTCGGTTAGCGTTTTTCACCGCGCTTAAGCTCACCGGCTGCGTCAAGCCGTCACACCCTCTTAACACAGGCGTCATCAGGCCCACGCATGCTCTACGGTCAGGTCGTAAGGCAGGAAAATTTAGCGATAAATAAACGCGACCAAATCTAAACAAAATAAAAGATTGAGCCCGAATCGCAAAAGCTCTATATTGGCCGCGCCTAAAATCAGGTAACCCGAATTTTTAACATTCATTCAACTGCGGCACAGTCGATTGCCCCGGTTGTAGGAGAGATATGATGACGGATAAAGTCCGTATTGATTCTTTAGATGCCACTTCAAACGCAAACAATGAAACCTATTTGGCCCGTCAGGCTGAGTTCGAATCAAACGTCAGAAGTTATCCCCGCAAGTTACCGTTAGCGATCACCCAGGCGAAAGGCGTATGGATCACCGACGCCGACAATAAAGAGTACCTCGACTGCCTGGCAGGCGCGGGCACGCTGGCGCTGGGTCATAATCATCCTGACGTGTTGCAGAGCATCCAAAATGTCATTACCAGCGGCTTGCCGTTACATACTCTCGATCTGACGACGCCTTTAAAAGATGCGTTCTCTGAATACCTGCTGTCGCTGCTGCCTGGTCAGGGCAAAGAGTACAAACTGCAGTTCACCGGTCCGTCCGGCGCAGACGCGGTTGAAGCAGCGATCAAGCTGGCGAAAAAAGCCACCGGCCGTTCAGGCGTTATCGCCTTCTCCGGCGGCTACCACGGCATGACCCACGGCGCGCTCTCCGTTACCGGCAACCTGTCGCCGAAAGAAGCGGTCAACGGCATGATGCCGGAAGTGCAGTTTATGCCTTACCCGCACCTCTACCGCTGCCCGCTGGGCATTGGCGGCGAAGCGGGCGTGAAAGCGCTGACCTACTACTTCGAAAATCTGATCAACGACGTGGAAAGCGGCGTGCGTAAACCTGCCGCGGTGATCCTGGAAGCGGTTCAGGGCGAAGGCGGCGTGAACCCGGCGCCGGCCGAGTGGCTGCAGCGCATCCGTAAAGTGACCGAAGAGCACGGCATTCTGCTGATCATTGACGAAGTGCAGGCGGGCTTCGCGCGTACCGGCAAATTCTTCGCCTTTGAGCACGCCGGCATTCAGCCAGACATTATCGTGATGTCGAAAGCCGTCGGCGGCGGCCTGCCGCTCGCCGTGCTGGGCATTAAAAAGCAGTTCGACGCCTGGGCACCGGGTCACCATACCGGCACCTTCCGCGGCAACCAGCTGGCGATGGCCACCGGCCTCACCACGCTGAAGATCCTTAAAGAGCAGAACATCGCCGACAAAGTGGCGCAGCAAGGCGAGTGGCTGAAAGGCAAACTGGCCGAGATGCAACAGCGCTTCCCGGTTATCGGTCATGTACGCGGCCTGGGCCTGATGATCGGCATCGAAATCGTGAAGCCGAACGAAGCCAAAGATCAGCTGGGCTGCTACCCGGCGGACGGCGATCTCTCTGCGCTGCTGCAGAAGAAGTGCTTTGAAGCGGGCCTGATCCTGGAGCGCGGCGGCCGTCACGGCTGCGTGCTGCGTCTGCTGCCTTCCCTGCTGATCACCAACCAGGAGCTGGAAGTCTTCCTCGACAAGTTCGAGCAGGCGCTGCTGGCCGCTGGCGTGCAGCCGGTTTAAGTGGAGCGGAATGCGATCATGTCTGAATTAAATCCGATCCTGGCGGGCTCGGCGCAGAGCATCGAAGCCTATCAGCAGGTTATCGAGCAGAGCAGCAAAGCCGTCGTCGAATGGCTGAAGCAGCCTGAAATGTATCAGGGCAAAACCGTCGCGGAACTGCGCGAGCGTATAGCGCTGGACTTCAATCCGACCGGCCTGGGCAACCAGGCCGCCATCGAGCGCGCGGTCGAGTTCTTCCTGAAAGACAGCCTGGCGGTGCATCATCCGCAGTGCGTGGCGCATCTTCACTGCCCGAGCCTGGTGGTAAGCCAGGCGGCGGAAGTGCTGATCAACGCCACCAACCAGAGCATGGACTCCTGGGATCAGAGCCCGTCGGCGACCATCATCGAGATGAAGCTGATCGAGTGGCTACGCGCCCAGGTTGGCTATGAAGCGGGTGACGCGGGCGTGTTCACCAGCGGCGGCACTCAGAGCAACCTGATGGGCCTGATGCTGGCGCGCGACGCCTTCTTTGCGCGTCAGGGCCACTCTGTTCAGCAGGATGGCCTGATGGGCGACCTGCGCAAGCTGAAGGTGTTCTGCTCCGAAAACGCCCACTTCTCCGTTCAGAAGAATATGGCGCTGCTCGGCCTGGGCTACCAGTGCGTAACCCAGGTGAAAACTGACGAATACGCCCGTATGGACGTAACCGATCTGGCGGAGAAGATCGCCCAGGCGAAAGCCAACGGCGATCAGATCCTGGCGATTGTCGCTACCGCAGGCACCACCGACGCCGGCGCTATCGATCCGCTGCGCGACATCGCCGCGCTGGCGTCCCAGAACAATATCTGGGTGCACGTCGATGCGGCATGGGGCGGCGCGCTGCTGCTGTCGGAGAAATATCGCGACTATCTGGACGGCCTCGAGCTGGTGGATTCCGTTACGCTGGACTTCCATAAGCAATATTTCCAGACCATCAGCTACGGCGCGTTCCTGCTGAAAGACGCGGCGAACTACGAGCTGATGCGTTATCAGGCGGCTTACCTGAACTCTGAGTTCGACGAAGAGGCGGGCGTGCCGAACCTGGTGTCCAAATCGCTGCAGACCACGCGCCGTTTCGATGCGCTGAAACTGTGGATGGGTCTGGAAGCGCTGGGTCAGAAACAGTACGCGGCGATCATCGATCACGGCGTCACTCTCGCCCAGCAGGTCGCGAAATATATCAGTGCCCATCCGCTGCTGGAGCTGGTGATGAAGCCGCAGCTGGCGAGCGTACTGTTCCGCTTCCATCCGGAAAGCGGCTGTCACGATCTGGCTGAAACCGCGCTGCTGAACCAGCGCATCGGCGACGCGCTGCTGGAATCGGGCCGCGCTAACGTCGGCGTGACCGAGCACAACGGCGTGACCTGCCTGAAGCTGACGCTGCTTAACCCAACTGTGACGCTGGAGGATGTGAAAGTCCTGCTGGCGCTGGTTGAGAAAACCGCGAAGCCGCTGGTAGGCTAACGGCCTGAGACGCAAAAAAAGCCGGTAACGCAGTTACCGGCTTTTTTATTGCCCATTTTCCTTCAAATCCCTTTAGCGTCTTGCCGCCATAGCCGTTCCTCTCACCTTCATCAGCGTCAACGCCATCGACGTCACCGCCAGCAGAATCAGTACCGCGCTCAGCGCCGCCATGGCGTGAAAACCCGCCACGCGAAACAGCCAGAGTCCGGCGATGCCGCCGCCGAGAAAGGAGAAAATCGTTGTCAGGTGCGTTTTGAGCTGCTTCTTTTGCGCATGCGCGTTTTTCGACGGGTCGCGGCGCAGCATGGCGCTGATGACCGAGGCGAGCGAAATGCCGGCATCGGTCAGCGTGCCGGTGATATGCGTCGCGCGCACGCGCCCGTTAGATAGTTGCGTCGAGGTGGAGTTATGCACGCCCATCAGAAAACCGAGCAGCACCAGCACTTCGCGGTTATTGCCGGAAGAGTAGAAAAAGATTTCAAACAGCGACAGGCACAGCAGCGCCACCCCTTCCGCAACCAGTACCTGACAGAAAACGGTGCGCAGATTGTGTTTCAGACCGGCGATGACCGCCAGCCGCGCGGTGACCGCGCCCGCGACGAAGGCCAGCAGCAGGCAGCCGAGAAAGGTGAGATCGCGCAGATCGCTGTTATTGACTTCGCTGGAAAGCTGCGACGTATTGCCCGACATATGGGAGGGAAAAAAACCAAACGCGCCTAATGCCATCGCATTCAGCAAACCGGCCGCCGTCGCCAGCCAGACAGCAAGATAACGGTCTTCCGTATGGGATCGCTCTCGCTTCATTTTTATCAACATGCACGCTTCACCTTTTTTATTATTTCCTGAGCTTAAGCGTAGGGAGAAATGCGATCCTTGTCACAGCGCCTACGCTAAAAGAGTTAATAAAAATGTTAAGTAACTTAAACAAAGTGGTGTTGTTTCAGTTACTGTAAAGACGTGACAGCGTTACGGAAAAGTCAATCAGCGGCGGGAGCAATAGTGCGCCAGCCGCAGGCTGGGCTGGCGCGGAGAGCAAGGTTTAGCGACGGGCACGCACCACCTGGTAGCGACGGGTAAAATACTCTACCGGCGCGCTCCAGACGTGAACCAGACGCGTGAACGGAAACACCAAAAAGATGGTCATGCCGAGGATCAGGTGCACGCGATAGATCCACTCTACCCCATCCAGCCAGTGCGAAGCGTTGCCCTGGAAAGTCACGATCGCCTGCGCCCAGCCCACCAGCTTCATCATGCCCACCCCGTCGAGGTGATGCATGGAGAAGAGAATCGACGTCAGCCCCAGCGTGCACTGCACCACCAGAATGCCGAGGATAACAATATCGGCGCGCGTCGAGGTGGCGCGAATGCGCGGGTTAAGCAGACGACGCTTCAGCAGCAGGAAGCCGCCGACCAGCGTCATGATGCCGAACACGCCGCCCGCGCCCATAGCGATTTTCTGCTTGGTGGCGATAGCGAGGAACGGCTCATACATCCAGTGCGGCGTCAGCAGGCCGAACAGATGGCCGAAGAAGATGCCGAGAATGCCGATATGAAACACGTTCGAGGCGAAGCGCATGCCTTTTTTATCCAGCATCTGGCTGGATGAGGCGCGCCAGGTGTACTGGCCATAGTCGTAACGCAGCCAGCTCCCTATCAGGAACACGGTGCCGCACAGGTAGGGATAGATATCAAAGAACAACACGTTTAAATAGTGCATCAGGCTGTTCCTCCAGCGGAGAGATCGAGATATTGCGGCGCGGTGTCATTGCGGAAGCGCCGCTGATGTTGCTGTTGCGCCGAGCTGTCGCAGGCGCTGTCGTCGATAAACTTCACCTGCTCCTCCTCCCAGACCGCATCCATGGCGGCCGGGGTATCGTCGCGCGTCTCGCTGGCGACCTGCGCCGCCACGCTTTCGCTGCTCAGCGGACTGTTCGCTACCTTCAGCAGCGTATCGAACAGGGCGCTGAAGTCGCTGTCGCGTTCTTTCAGACGACCGCCAATCAGCGCCAGAATCGGCGCCACGTCCAGCAAACCCTGCTGCGCCTCCGCTTCCGGCTGCATGCTAAGGTACTCCAGGTAGAGCGGCAGATAGTCCGGCAGTTCGCGGCAGTTCAGCTCCAGTCCGGCGCGCTCATACTGCGCCATCAGATCGACCATCGCCTGACCGCGATCGCGCGACTCGGCGTGCACATGCTCGAACAGCAGCAGCGACGTGGCGCGGCCGCGTTCGAATAGCGCGCACCATTCCGCCTGCATATCGAGCGGCGGCGTGCCGAAATAGCGGTCGATAAAAGGCAGCAGCGCGGGATGCTGCGCGCTGACCAGCTCGCGCAGCTCATCCTGATGCTCCCAGAGCGCCTCATCGGGATACTCCAGCAGCAGGGCAACTACTTTAATCAGCGCCATTATTCGCCTCCCGCGTTGTCGCCGATATTGATCGCGTCGATACGGCGGCTGTTGAACAGGTTGAATTTGGTGTCGCTGCCGTGACAGCCGTCGCCAAAGGTAAAGCCGCAGCCGTTGCGTTCCGGGAAGGCCTCGCGCGCCAGCTCGCGATGGCTGCTCGGGATCACGAAGCGGTCTTCGTAGTTGGCGATCGCCAGATAGCGATACATCTCTTCGACCTGCGCTTCGCTCAGGCCCACCTCGTCGATAGCGCGGGTATCGGTGACCCCGTCCACGTTCTGCGCGCGTTTGTAGTGGCGCATCGCCATCATGCGCTTCAGCGCGCGCAGCACCGGCGCAGTGTCGCCAGCAGTCAGCAGGTTGGCCAGGTACTGCACCGGAATACGCAGGCTTTCCACGTCCGGCAGCACGCTGCTCTGCGACACCAGCCCGCCCGCGTCGACCACCGACTGAATCGGCGACAGCGGCGGCACATACCAGACCATCGGCAGCGTGCGGTATTCCGGATGCAGCGGCAGCGCCAGCTTCCAGTCCATCGCCAGCTTCCACACCGGCGACGCCTGCGCGGCGTCGATGACGCTTTGCGGAATGCCCTGCTTCAGCGCCTCTTCGATCACTTCCGGATCCCGGGGATCGAGGAAAACGTCGCACTGGCGCTGGTAAAGATCGGTTTCATGCTCGGTGCTGGCCGCTTCAGCGATTTTATCGGCGTCATAGAGCAGCACGCCAAGGTAACGGATACGGCCGACGCAGGTTTCCGAACAGACGGTCGGCATGCACGATTCGATGCGCGGATAGCAGAAAATGCACTTCTCCGACTTGCCGCTTTTCCAGTTGAAGTAGATCTTTTTGTATGGACAGCCGCTGACGCACAGGCGCCAGCCGCGGCATTTGTCCTGATCGATCAGAACGATGCCGTCCTCTTCGCGCTTGTAGATGGCGCCGCTCGGACAGGTGGCCGCACAGGCGGGATTGAGGCAGTGCTCGCACAGACGCGGCAGATACATCATGAAGGTGTTTTCGAACTGGCCGTACATCTCCTTCTGCATCGCGTCGAAGTTTTTATCCGCCGAACGCTTGCTGAACTCGCCGCCGAGGATCTCTTCCCAGTTTGGACCGCCGTTGATTTTGTCCATGCGCTGGCCGCTGATCAGCGAGCGCGGACGCGCCGTCGGCTGGCTCTTACCCGCTTTAGCGGTGTGCAGATGCTGATAGTCGAAGGTAAAAGGCTCGTAGTAATCGTCGATGCCCGGCACCACCGGGTTGGCGAAGATTTTCATCAGCACCGAGGAGCGACTGCCGAGGCGCGGCACCAGGCGTCCCTTAATATTGCGGATCCAGCCGCCGCGCCATTTTTCCTGATCTTCCCAGGCGTGCGGATAGCCGACGCCCGGTTTGCTTTCTACGTTATTGAACCAGGCATACTCCATCCCCTCGCGGCTGGTCCAGACGTTTTTACAGGTGACGGAACAGGTATGACAGCCGATGCACTTATCGAGGTTCAACACCATGCCGACCTGAGAGCGGATTTTCATTTTGTCGCCTCCTGTACCTGATCGCGGCCTTCGTCATCCAGCCAGTTCACCTTGTTCATCTTGCGTACCATGATAAATTCGTCGCGGTTAGAGCCGACGGTGCCGTAGTAGTTGAAGCCGTACGCCAGCTGGGCGTAGCCGCCGATCATATGCGTCGGTTTCGGACAGGCGCGCGTGACCGAGTTATGGATACCGCCGCGCTGGCCGGTTATCTCTGAACCTGGAATGTTCATCAGACGCTCCTGCGCGTGATACATCATGGTCATGCCCGCCGGAACGCGCTGGCTGACCACCGCGCGCGCAGTCAGCGCGCCGTTGGCGTTAAACACTTCGATCCAGTCGTTATCCTCGATGCCCAGCTCCTGGGCGTCGGTTTCACTCATCCAGACGATAGGACCGCCGCGCGACAGGGTCAGCATCAGCAGGTTTTCGCTGTAGGTAGAGTGAATGCCCCATTTCTGGTGCGGCGTCAGGAAGTTGAGCGCCTTCTCCGGGAAACCGTTAGAGGGAATATGCTGCAGATTCTGCACGCTGCGCGTATCGACCGGCGGACGGTAGGCGCAGAACGCTTCGCCGAAGGCGCGCATCCACGGATGATCCTGATAGAGCTGCTGGCGGCCGGACAGCGTGCGCCACGGGATCAGCTCATGCACGTTGGTGTAGCCGGCGTTATAGGAGACATGTTCATCTTCCAGACCTGACCATGTCGGGCTGGAGATAATTTTGCGCGGCTGCGCCTGGATATCGCGGAAGCGGATCTTCTCCTCTTCCTTCGGTCGCGCCAGATGCGTATGGTCGCGGCCGGTGAATTCGCCCAGCGCCTGCCAGGCTTTTACCGCCACCTGACCGTTGGTTTCCGGCGCCAGCGTCAGAATCACTTCGGCGGCGTCGATAGCGCTGTTGATCAGCGGCTGACCTTTGGCGACGCCGTCTGCTTTGGTGTAATTCAGACGGCGCAGCAGGTCGACCTCTTTATCGGTGTTCCAGCTGATGCCTTTGCCGCCGTTGCCCAGTTTCTCCAGCAGCGGTCCAACCGAGGTAAAGCGTTCATAGACGGCGGGATAGTCGCGCTGCACGCTGATAATCTGCGGCGCGGTCTGGCCAGGGATCAGATCGCATTCACCTTTTTTCCAGTCGCGCACCTCGCCTGCCGCCAGTTCGCCGGGAGAGTCGTGCTGCAGCGGCTGCAGCACCACATCGGTTTCCTCGCCGAGATGGCCGACGCAGAGTTCGGAGAAGGTTTTGGCGATGCCTTTGTAAATTTCCCAGTCGCTTTTGGATTCCCAGGCGGGATCGACCGCGGCGGAAAGCGGATGAATAAACGGATGCATATCCGAGGTATTCATAACGTCTTTCTCATACCAGGTGGCGGTCGGCAGCACAATATCGGAGAAGAGACAGGTGCTGGACATGCGGAAATCGAGCGTTACCAGCAGGTCGAGCTTGCCTTCCAGCGCTTCGCCGCGCCACTCCAGCTCTTCGGGGCGATCCTGCTCATCGCTGATCGGTTCGCCCTGAATGCCGCTCTCGGTGCCGAGCAGATCGCGCAGCATATACTCGTGCCCTTTGCCCGAGGAGCCGAGCAGGTTCGAGCGCCAGATAAACATGTTGCGCGGATGGTTGCCGCCGTTATCGGGATCTTCGCACGCCATGCGCAGCTTGCCGGACTTCAGCGCCTCAACGGTCCACGCCTGCTCGGACTGGCCTGCGCGTTTCGCCTCTTCGGCGATGCGCAGCGGGTTGATGCCGAGCTGCGGCGATGAAGGCAGCCACCCCATGCGTTCGGCGCGCACGTTAAATTCGATTAGCTGGCCGCTGAACTGGCTGGCGTCGGCGAGCGGCGACAGCAGTTCGCTGACCTGCAGCTTCTCGAAGCGCCACTGGCTGGCATGGTTATAGAAAAACGAGGTGCTGTTCATCTGGCGCGGCGGACGGTTCCAGTCCAGCGCGAAGGCCAGCGGCGTCCAGCCGGTTTGCGGACGCAGCTTCTCCTGGCCGACATAGTGCGCCCAGCCGCCGCCGGTCTGCCCGACGCAGCCGCAGAACACCAGCATATTGATCAGCCCACGGTAGTTCATGTCCATGTGATACCAGTGGTTCATGCCCGCGCCGACGATAATCATCGAGCGGCCATGCGTTTTATGCGCCGTTTCGCCGAATTCGCGCGCGATTTTTTCAATCTGACTGCGCGGTACGCCACAAATCTGCTCCGCCCAGGCGGGTGAATAGGCGCGCACTTCGCTGTAGTCGCGCGCGCAGTTGGCATCATCAAGACCGCGGTCGAGCCCGTAGTGGGCCAGCGTCAAATCGTAAACCGAGGCGACCGGCAGCTCGCGGCCGTCGGCCAGCGTTAGCATTTTCACCGGCACTTTATGTTGCAGCACTTCGTCCTGCTTCACATGACGGAAATGCGGGTTCTCAATGCCGCCGAAGTAAGGAAAGGCGACATCCATCACCGCATCGCGCCGGTCGAGCAGCGAGAGCGTCAGCTGCGTCGGCGTGCCTGCCGCTTTCGGTTCGAGGTTCCATTTGCCCTTTTCGCCCCAGCGGAAGCCGATGGAACCGTTCGGCGCTACCAGTTCACCCTCCTGGTTGTAAGCGACGGTTTTCCACTGCGGATTGTTCTCTTCGCCCAGGTTGTCGGCCAGATCCGCCGCGCGCAGCTGGCGTCCGGGCACATAGCTGCCGTCTTCGCGCGGCTCCAGCAGCACCAGCATCGGCATATCGGTGTAGTGACGCGCGTAGTTAAGGAAGTAGTCGCTGGGGTTTTTCAGGTGAAACTCGTTGAGGATGACGTGGCCCATCGCCATCGCCAGCGCGCTGTCGGTGCCCTGCTTCGGCGCCAGCCACTGGTCGCACAGCTTGGCCACTTCTGAATAGTCCGGCGTGATGGCAACCGTTTTGGTGCCTTTGTAGCGCACTTCGGTAAAGAAGTGGGCGTCCGGGGTACGCGTCTGCGGCACGTTGGAGCCCCAGGCGATAATGTAGTTGGAGTTGTACCAGTCGGCGGATTCCGGCACGTCGGTCTGCTCGCCCCAGGTCATTGGTGAGGCGGGCGGCAGATCGCAATACCAGTCGTAGAAGCTCAGGCAGGTGCCGCCGATCAGCGACAGATAGCGCGTGCCGGCCGCATAGGAAACCATCGACATCGCCGGGATCGGCGAGAAGCCCGCAATACGGTCGGGGCCGTAGTTTTTGATGGTCCAGATGTTGGCGGCGGCGATCAGCGGGTTCAGCTCTTGCCAGCTGGCGCGCACGAAACCGCCGCGGCCGCGCTGCGATTTATAGATCTTGCTCTTTTCGCTATCCGCCATAATGGCGTTCCAGGCGTCGACCGGATCGCTGTGCTGCGCCAGCGCCTCACGCCACATCTCCAGCAGCACCTTGCGCACCAGCGGATATTTCAGCCGGTTGGCGCTGTAGAGATACCAGGAGTAGCTCGCGCCGCGCGGGCAGCCGCGCGGCTCGTGATTAGGCAGATCGGGACGCGTGCGCGGATAGTCGGTCTGCTGTGTCTCCCAGGTGACCAGGCCGTTTTTAACGTAGATCTTCCAGCTGCAGGAGCCGGTGCAGTTTACGCCGTGGGTGGAACGCACGATTTTGTCATATTGCCAGCGCTGCCGGTAACTCTCTTCCCAGTCGCGATTGGTGTTATAGACCTGACCGTGCCCCTCTGCGAAGCTATCGCCTTTCTGTTTGAAATAGCGGAAGCGGTCGAGAAGTTTGCTCATTGCGCATCTCCAGTATGGTTAGTGCTCATATGCTCTGCTTAGTTGTTATTGGTTTTGCGACGGCCATACAGCAGCCAGGTCAACAGCAGACAGACGATGTAAAAGACCAGAAAAATTTTCATAGCGCCGACGGGCGAACCGGTGAGGGTCAGCGAGGTGCCGAACGCTTTCGGGATAAAAAAGCCGCCGACCGCGCCCAGCGCGGAAATAAAGCCCAGCGCGGCGGCGGTGTCGGTGACGGCGGCGTGCTGCGCCTCTTCCGGGCTGCGACCGAGTTTCGTCATGCGCTCAAGGGTTATCTGGCGAAAGATGACGGCGATCATCTGGAAGGTCGAGCCGCTGCCAAGGCCGGAGGCCAGGAACAGGCCCATAAAGACCACATAAAAACCCAGGAAGTAGCCGTCAGTGGCGCCCGGCAGCGTGAGAAAGACCAGCGCCGAGAACAGCGTCATCAGGGCGAAGCTAATCACCGTAACGCGCACTCCGCCGAAGCGGTCGGACAGGAAGCCGCCCGCTGAGCGCGCCAGCGCGCCGAGGAAAGGACCGAAGAAGGCGAGATGCACAATGTCGATCTGCGGGAACTGGGTTTTCGCCAGCATGGCGAATCCTGCCGAGAAGCCGATAAAGGAGCCGAAAGTCGCCAGATAGAGCATGCCGAGGGTCCAGAGATGGCCCTGTTTCAATACGGGCAGCTGTTCGCGCAGCGAGGCGCGCATCCCGGCGATATCGTTCATGCCGGTCCAGGCGGCGATAGTGGCTATTGCCAGCAGCGGCGCCCAGATCCAGGCTGCGTTGGCCAGCCACATCTGGCTGCCATCCTCCAGCGTTACGCCGCCCACGAAAAAAGGCACCACGATAATCAGCGGCGCGACCAGCTGCATTACGCTGACGCCAAGGTTACCGAGGCCGCCGTTGATGCCGAGCGCCGATCCCTGTTTGCTTTTGGGATAGAAGAGGCTGATGTTGCCCATGCTTGACGCGAAGTTAGCGCCTGCCAGGCCGCAGAAAAGCGAAATGATGATAAACACGCCGTACGGTGTTTCCGGGTTTTGCACCGCGAAGCCGAGCCAGACGCAGGGAATAATCAGTACGGCGGTGCTGATTACCGTCCAGAGACGACCGCCGAGCACCGGCACGACAAAAGAGTAAGGCACGCGAAACAGCGCGCCGGAGAGCGAAGGCAATGCGGTCAGCAAGAACAGCTGATCGACGGTGAAGTTAAATCCTACCCGATTCAGGTTGACGGCGACGGTGCTAAACAGCATCCAGACGCAGAAGGCGAGCAGCAGCGCGCAGACGGAGATGATAAGGTTACGCCGGGCGATATGTTTGCCGCGACTTTCCCAAAATTGTTGATTTTCAGGCGCCCAGTTTTCAAGCGCGCCATGCCCGGAATGAGGTTTTACGCTCACATATCCTCCCAATAAGCAGCAGACGGATCGCTCCCGCTGTCTGCGAGTAGTAATTAAAAAGTAATAAATGAGAAACCGAATAAATCCGTATTAATACGAATCTGAATGTAATCAGATGACGACACTGAATCAGCCCTGCCCTTTTAAAATAAATGCGGATGCTATTCAGGTGCCGTTATTTGGCGAACTCTTCCGTCCTGTAGAATGGTTAATAAGCCTATCTTAGCAAGCCAGAAAAACAAGAGGATTTGTAGGGGCTTTCATGACGCAGCGCAAAGCAACGCTGGAATGAGGAATAGCGCATGCCGGGTTAACTACCTAATTATAGGTATATTTTATCTTTATTAAAATAGATGGACAGCTTAGCTGCAAGTCAGGTTGATATAAATCAAAGAACGTTCGAATAAAGGTTAATATTCATCGGAAGATGCCCTTCACGCTTGTTTTTATATTAGTGCGAATTCATATCAATTACGATTTTAGTAACTATAAAAAACCTGTCCGGCCGCCATTCGTTATTAATTGCATTATATAGCGACTGTTTCAATCTTTTTTTTTGCCTGGTTTATTATTGTTCTGGCGCGATGCGATGCGCTGGCGTGATTTGAACAAGCCTGGCAGGTCATTGGTTGTTAGCGATTAGAGGGCAATTAAACGCTAACGCCCTTTCTGTGCTGACTTTTTTTAAGCTGCATTTGGCACGTTGCTGATTGCTTTTACTAAAAATACATTGGTATGTTGTAACTATAAACGGATGCTTTGATACTGCGCTGCCGCTTTTGCACAGCATTCTTTTCGTCTCAGCCGCCGTTAGCTGTTCTGAAACAGCCGCGCCACCCGTTCTCGGCAGTAGTCTGGCGTCGGCTCGCGGTCTTCAAACAGAATGTGATAGATCACCGGCGCCACCACCGTATCCACCGCCTCCTCTATGGAGAAGCCCGTTTCACCGCGCGCAATGGCGCGCTTGCGCAGCGTCTCAAGATGAAGCGCGGTAAAACCGCAGCACTTCACCGTCGCGCCACTACTCCCGCTGCCGATGACGTCAGCGAGCATTTGCCGCCCGGGTTTCGACGACATCTCCTCTGCGTACTGCAAAATGAAGGCTTCCATATCGCCCCGCATATCGCCGGTATCGTCAGGCTCGCTTATCGGGCGCATACGCGCTACCGCCACGTCGGCGAGCAGCTGCGTCAGATCGCCCCAGCGCCGATAGAGTGTGGATGGCGTCACGCCGGCCGTCTCTGCCACCATTGGCACCGTCAACTCGCTGCGGTCGCGGGTTTTCAGCAGTGTATTGACTGCCTTATGCACTTCTTCCTGAATGCGCGCGCTGCGTCCGCCCTGCCGGATCATCTCCCTGGCCATCTTTCCTCTCTCTGCAAAGAATAAGCATGTCTATAATTGTTTAATGCAAAGATATTGCGTTAACCCAAAAATGCAAGTATACCTGCCTTAAAGCTAATATTTTGCATTAAGGTGATAACCATGTCTTCTGCAATCACAATGCTCTCTGCCGCTGCGGCGCCGCGCATAACGCTTTATGCTTTTATCTGCGCCATGCTGTTCTCCGCAACCAGCAGCGCGCCGACGCCGCTTTACCCGCTCTACCGCACGCTTTTTCATCTGTCACCGGTGACGATAACGCTGATTTTCGCCAGCTATGCGTTCACCCTGCTTTTTGCCCTGCTGACGCTGGGCCGCCTTTCCGATTTTATTGGTCGGCGCGTGATGATGCTGGCGGCCCTGCTGTGCAACATGCTGGCGCTAATAATGTTTATGCTGGCGGACTCGGCGCACACGCTGATCGCTGCGCGAATGGTTCAGGGCATTGCGACGGGTATTGCGCTGCCGACCTTCGGCGCGGCGATCCTTGACGGCGATAAGGCGCGCGGCCCGCTGCTTAATTCGGTGACGGCGTTTCTCGGCCTGCTGGCAGACAGCCTGACGGGCGCGCTGCTGATCACTTTTGCGCCATTCCCTACCGTTTCCATCTATGCGCTGCTGTTTACGCTGATGCTGCTGGCGCTGGCGCTGCTGCCGCTGATGCCTGAAACGGTGGCGCGAACGCCCGGCGCGCGGCGCGCCTTAAAGCCGCAAATCGCTATTCCGCCGCGTGCGCTGGGCGCGCTGCTGCGGCTGGCACCGGTCAACGTGGCGGCCTGGACGCTAGGCGGTTTCTACCTGTCGCTGATGCCGACGCTGGCGATCGACGTGACGGGGCTTCGCTCGCCGTTCGTCGGCGGCGCCGTAGTGGCGACACTGATGCTGAGCGCAACGGCGTCGGTGTTTCTCTTCCGCCGCTGGCAGCCGCAGCGCGCGCTGTTTATCGGCACCCTGGCGCTGATGGCGGGTATTGGCGTGACCCTGATCGGCATTAATCATCACCAGACGGCGCTGCTATTTCTCGGCACCGCGGTCGCCGGGCAGGGATTCGGTTCGATCTTTTCGACCATTATCAGCATCGTGATGCCGCTGGCGGAGAGTCACGAGCGCGCCGGGCTATTCGCCGCCTTTCTGATAAAAAGCTATCTCGCTTTTGCGCTGCCGGCGTTGCTGGCGGGCTGCGCGGTGCCGACGATAGGCCTGGTAGCGACGGCTAACGCCTACTGCTGGGGAATTTTTTCAATGGCGGCAGTATCGCTGCTGGCGGGACGACGTGCGGTGTGCCTGAAACCGGAGAGAGGATAAAAAAATGGCCGGTTTAACCGGCCATTTTCTGTTAGTTCGTTGCTTTGTTTTTCAGGTCTTCAGCGCCCTGCTTGGTTTTATCCCAGGCTTTTTCGCTGCCCTGCTTGGTGCTATGCCAGGCTTTCTGCGAACCTTCGCTCACTTTGCTGGTGGTCGCATGGCTTTTGCCTTCTGCGGCGTGTTCCGCTTTCAGCTTCTGTTCAGCGCCCGCGTCCTGCGCCTGATGCAGTTTCTCTTTGGCCGTATCGGCGCCTTTATGCGCTTCAGCCACGGTTTCATCGGTAGCGTGTGTGGTAGCCGCAAAAACCGGAGTCGCCAGCATCAGAGCAGAAAGTGCAATAATTGTCTTTTTCATGATTCCCTCACTAGTTATTAAGTCCAGTTTCAGTATAGACAAATAACGCAACCGCACAGCAAAATGCGGGTAATTTACTGTGGATTCGGCATATTCCTGGATTTTTATCTGGTCTGCGCTGCGCCAGGCGAGCAGCCACCGCCATCCGTCGCTACACTTGATGCCGTAACCCTCTACAAGGAATAGCGATGTTTTCTTTCTCTCCTGTGGTCGAGCTGACCGTACTCGCGCTGGCGCCGGGCTTTCGCGCTATCAGCATTCTGGTCGAAGCGACCGAGGTGCAGCACCCGCAGGTGGCGCGCACGGCGCTGGATGACGCCTGCCGCGCCGTCGCTACTGAGGATGTGCCCTATGCCGAGGCGCATATCGCCGCCTGGCGCGACGTGTTTAAAACCTTCGGCGCGAAACCGGCCCGCACGCCAAGCTCGGTCGAAGCGCTGCGCAAGCGGGTCGCTCGCGACGGCGCGCTGCCCGCTATCGATCCGATCGTCGATCTCTATAACGCTATCAGCATTAAGTACGCCCTGCCGATCGGTGGCGAAAATGTTGCCGCCTATGTCGGCGACGCACGGCTGGTGTGCGCCGACGGCAGCGAACGCTTCGACACGCTGAAAGCGGGCGAACCCTGCGAAGAGTCGCCCGAGCCAGGTGAAGTGATCTGGCGCGACGACCTTGGCGTCACCTGCCGTCGCTGGAACTGGCGCCAGGGCGTGCGAACGCGTCTCGACGCCAGCGCGCAGCAGATGTGGTTTATTCTTGAGAGCCTGCCGGAAATGCCGCTAGATGCGCTGCATCACGCCAGCGACGAGCTGATCGCCGGGCTGGAGGCGATGATGCCCGGCTGCCGCATCGATAAACAGCTGCTGGGCGCAGGCTTTAGCTGATCGCCCCCTGCCGCAGGCGCGGTTTAGCGAGCCGCGCCTGCTGCTTGCAGCAAGCGCTTTACTGATTAGCCGGACTGGAATGCCTGCCCAGCATGGTATGCAGCGCGAGAGCGATAAGCAGCAGGCCGATCAACATAATGAACGGATAGCCCAACGCACGATAGAGCCAGATCCCGGCCACGCCCCCAGCCAGAAACGAGAGCAGGGTTAAAGCATGGAGTTTCAAACGTTCAATATAGAGCGGCGCCTCTTTCGGCGACTCTTTGCGCCTCAGCACGTCAAACAGCATCGCCAGCTCAATACCGATATCCGTCGAGGTACCCGATACATGGGTGGTTCTCACGCGCGCGTTGGATATTCGGGTGACGACGGCATTCTGCAGCCCCATTAAAAAGCTCAGGCATAAAATCAGCATCACGCCGGGCGACTGCGGCGTCAGCCAGGTTTCAACCCCGCCGAGCCCAACCAGACCGACGCCCTCCACCAGAATATTGAAGGCATAGACTTTGCGCATGTTATTGCGCCGTCCGGCATTGATCAGCAGAGTGGAAAAAGCGGAGCCGGTGATAAAGATGGCGACAATCGACACAAAGAAGATAGCCGGCGCCAGGCTTGCCTTGGCCAGATGATCCGAAAGCGAAGAGACATTGCCTGTCATATTGGCGGAGAAAAAGCCGACAACCTCAAACGCCGCGGTATTTAGCGCGCCCGCGACAGCTGCAAGCTTACAGGCGAGCTGCGTATCGGCCATGTAGCTGCGAAAGTTTTCAGTACTGATGAGCATAGCGCCTACGATGTGGACCCAGACTGGCCAGATCATCCCTCTAATGACGCCTTTTAACAAGCCGAACGGCACTGCTCTCTGTTTCCCTTCGCGCCGACATTCGCTTTCTCTTTCCTGGGAGCGCTGAGATTTTTTGTGACCCACTTTACAGTTATCGCGCGCTGCGCTGGCAACCAGGCCGATTCCGCCCGCACAATGGAATATATAATCTCTAATGAATATATATTCACGTATGGATTGCCGTCGCAATCCGACCACCTTTCTGTCTGCATCCTGAACGGAGAATATCGGCAATGAGTGACTATAACTATCCGAAGTTTGGCGCTGGCCTGTGGCATTTCGCGAATTACATCGACCGCTACGCGGTTGACGGCTACGGCCCGGCGCTCAGCACGCTGGATCAGATCAAGCTGGCGGCCGAAGTCGAGGATCTCGCCTATGTCGATATCCCCTATCCCTTTACCCCTGGCGTCACGGTCGCCGAGGTGAAGCAGGCGCTGCAGGAGGCGGGACTGAAAGCGATCGGCGTGACGCCGGAGATCTATCTGCGCAAATTCTCGCGCGGCGCTTTTACCCATCCCGACGCGGCGGTGCGTGCCGAGGCGCTGGCGCTGATGAACGACGCGGCAGACGTGGTGCGCGAGCTGGGCGCGAACTACGTTAAGGTCTGGCCCGGTCAGGATGGCTGGGATTACCCTTTCCAGGTCGATCACAAAAACCTGTGGAAGCTGGCGGTCGACGGCATGCGCGAACTGGCGGGCGCCAACCCGGACGTGAAATTCGCCATCGAATACAAGCCGCGCGAGCCGCGCGTCAAAATGACCTGGGATTCTGCGGCGAAGTCGCTGCTGGGCATTGAGGAGATCGGGCTGGATAACGTGGGGATCCTGCTGGATTTCGGTCACGCGCTGTTCGCAGGCGAATCGCCGGCCGGCTCCGCGCAGCTGATTATCGATCGCGGCCGCCTGTTCGGCATGGACGTGAACGACAACCTGCGCGGCTGGGATGACGACCTGGTGGTCGGCACCGTGCATATGACTGAAATATTCGAGTTCTTCTACGTGCTGAAGTGCAACAACTGGGACGGCGTCTGGCAGCTCGATCAGTTCCCGTTCCGCGAAGATCATGTAGAAGCCGCCAACCTTTCGATCCGCTTCCTCAAGCATATCTATCGCGCGCTCGACAAGCTGGATATGGCGGCGCTGCAGGCGGCGCAGCTGGAGCAGAATCCGCTGAAAGCGCAGCGCATTATTCAAAATGCGCTGCTGACCTCTATCGAAGAGTAAAGTGTCAGGCCGCGACGCGCAGAGCGTCGCGGCGCAGCCGCTACAGCCAGCCCGATTTGCGCAGCCGCAGCCAGAGCAGGAAGCAGCCGACGATGGTGCCGCCCAGCGCCAGCGGATAGCCCAGCGGCGAGTTTAGCTCCGGCATCTCCTTGAAGTTCATGCCGTACATGCTGAAGATCACCGTCGGCACCACCAGAATCGCACCCCAGCCCGCCAGTTTTTTCGTTACCTCGTTCTGCTGCACCGCCACCATCGCCAGATTGACGTGCATGGCGCTGGTGAGCATTTCCCGCATATCTTCCGCGTCGGTGACGACGTGGCGTGCATGATCCTGCACGTCGCGCAGATAGGCGCGCAGCTCTTTCGGCACGATCTCTTCATGCAGCCGCACCAGCTGCTGGCAAATCTCTTCCAGCGGCTGCGCCGCGTTGCGCAGGCTCAGCAGCTCGCGGCGCAGGCGATAAACCTTTTTCACTGCGAGATTATCAAACTCGGAGCGGAACAGCGCCGCCTCCATCTCATTGATTTTATCGCCGAGCGAGGCGGTATATTCGCCATAGCGATCGACGATAAAATCGAGAATACAGTAGAGCGGATAGCCTGGCCCGTGATCGAGCAGCGCGCTGTTTTGCGCTACGCGCTCCCGAATGGGCGCATAGCTGTCGGAAGCGCCGTGACGCAGGGTAATCAGGAAGTTTTTACCGATAAAGAAGTGGGTTTCACCCAGGTGGAGATGTTCGTTTTCCGAACTGACGGTCTTCACCACGATAAACATCGACTCGCCATACTGTTCGATCTTGGGACGCTGGTGCGCGCATAGCGCGTCCTCTACCGCCAGTTCATGCAGCCCGAACTCGTTCTGGATTTTATGCATGAACTCCGCTTCGGGCTGATAAAGCCCCATCCAGATAAAGGCATCCGGCTCACTTAGCACATCGCTGATTTTTTCTACGTCTAATTCCTGCCCGGTCTGGCCTGGGCGATATACCATGCAATTTACAATCATGATCCTTTCGCTACACGGTTGTCTGAAGTAGTAAGAGCATAACCGCTTTTGCAGCGCCTAAATAAAGAGGTTTGTAACAGAATGCCCGCCGGACAAGGTCCGGCGGGCAGAGGCAAAGCGAGGCGATTAGCTGCGAGGATGGGTGGCTGGCACGTTCTGCACGCGGGCCGGTTTCAGCCCGAACAGCAGCGACATCAGCGGCAGCTGCTTAATCAGTAAATAGAGCGCGGCGCTGCAGATCAGGCCGAGCGTGGTCACCACCGCGACATAGGTTATTGGCAGCGCGTCGGGCAGATAGCCATCCAGCAGCCAGGCGAAGGTGATCACCAGCGGATAGTGCATGATGTAGATCACCAGCGCAGAATCCACCACGCCCTTCACCAGGCGGCTCTCTTTCATACGCAATTTCTCGAAGGTGAAGACTACCCAGTAGGAGAAAATCACCGAGAACACGCTGGAGCAGAGCACCGGCAGATACTTCAGGCTGCTGGTGATGTTGTAGTGGAAAATGGCATAGAACACCAGCCAGCAGGCCAGCCCCAGCGCCGCCACCACTTTGGTATTAACCAGGATGCTGCGCGCCTGCTGAGGAATCTGATCGCTGTTAAGGTAGAGCGCATAGCCTGCCGCGTAGAACACCATAAAGCGGGCGGTAACGGGGATAAGATTGACCCACTCGCCGAAGTCTTTCACGAAGAACTTCACCACAAAGAAGGCGTTTGCCGCGACGATCAGCGCTGCGACCAGCAGCGGGAAAGGCAGACGGCGCATCATCATCGCCGCGCGCTGATAGAGACTACCCGGGATCAGGAACGACATCGCGGTCAGCGAGACCAGGAACCAGAGGTGGTGCAGCGAAGTATAGGCGCCCAGCGCGTTATGGGTGGTGAGGGCTTCGCCGTCGATTTGCGCGTTAATGAGATACATCAGCCCGGGAATAAACAGGAAGGCGGAGATCAGCGGCACCACGACGCGCTTCTTGCGGTTACTGTAGAAAAAGTCGGAGCCCTTACGCAGGATGACCATTGCCGAGAACATGCCCGACAGGAAGAAAAAGGCTTCCATTCGAAAGGTATGCATAAACTCGATCAGCGCGGTAAAGGCGTCCGCCTCATTTTTCCCGGAAATATAGTACCAGTTATTACCCCCGGGAAGACTTCGCGCGGCATGATATAAAACCCCTTCCAGAATTAACAGCGCGCGCAGGAAATCCAGGCCGATATTTCGGCTTGAGAGAAACGCTTTATTTTCCACGTTGTACCCTTCTCGATAATTCGTCAGAACGTCGCCGCTCTCCTGCCGCATTTTTAACAGCGAGACGCGAAAGGGATATAATCCTGACCTGGTGAAGTCGGCCGCGCAGAAATCAGAATAACCCTGTCTGGCCTGTGTGGGTAAAGCCTATCATCACTTAACGATAAAAAGCATTGCGCGGACAGGACATTAGGAATATGCCTGGAGATTCGCGGCTCAATTAGGAAAAAGGCCAGGTGACGCAAATAAGTGAGGCCAGCCGCATTAGCGCTGCCATCGTCCTTTTAACCAGTTAAAACAACCACATGATAATGCCACCCTCCCGAATGTCGCTTATGTCGGCCCTGTTGCGGGCTGCGCCCCGCTAAACGAGACGGCTGATAAGGCCGGTTAATAGAAGAAATATCGCTAACGAATGCGATTTTGCTTATTTTACTTTGCTGGCGCGAAAAAAACGTCCTGTTCGCCGCGATCCGCTTAAAAAAGTGTCGCCTTACAAAAACAAAGCATCGATATAATTTTGCTGGTAACTATCGAGACTTTTCGGGTTGTTGGCGGCTAATTAATTTTGCTACCGTGATCGCAGCCGTGGTTTAACCGCGATATTCACTGCAGGCAACAAGCCGAGAGCGATATGCTTCGAAAAAAAATTCATTTTAAAATGGCGCTATCCATTGCGCTTACCCTCGCCGCTTCAGCATCAGTCATGGCGCAGTCCGCATCGCCCGACACTTTTATTATTGAAGCCTGGGGAGGATCCAGCACCAAAGGAGTGCTGGCGGTGCGTGAAGCGGGTCGGCTGCGCAATATCGTCAGCGAGCACAATGAAATCGCCGTGCTTAATCAGCTGCTGCAGGCGAAATATGGCAGCGGCGTGCAGGTGATCAATCGCGGCGCGCCGTCGGCACAGGCGATAGAACTCCTGAACGGCCGTTATAAATATGAGCATAATCCGCCGTGGCAGGAAGCGATGAAACAGTCCCGCGCGCGTCTGATCCTGCTTAACTTTGCCACCAACGACGCGCGTCACTATCACTTTCACGATATTGAAAAACCGTATCAGGTGAGCCCGCAGCGCTACGGCGAAGTGATGACGGCGCTGATCGACAGCGCCAGAGCGAACGGCAAAGCGGTGGTGTTGCAGGAGCCGCATCCGCTGTGCGGCCGGGCGGAGAAATGGGATGTCGCGCCTTATGCCGCGCGGCTCGACGCCGTCGCCCGCACGGAAAAGGTGCCGCTGGTCAGTCAGTACCAGCGTATTCAGCAAATACCCGACTGGCGCGCCATGATGTCGCCCGACTGCATTCATCCTTCAGAGCAGCTCTACCGCGTCAAGGCGCTGGAAACCTTTAAGGTGATCGAGCAGCATTTCGGCGCGCAGCTGGCAAAGCTAAATCCCCGCGCCTAGCGCAGCGAGGCGCCGCCGCAAATCACCATCTCCTGACCGGTAATAGCCGCGGCCTGCGGCGAGAGCAAGAAAGCGGTCAGCGCGGCGACCTCCTGCGGCTGGATAAGCCGACCTATCGGCGGCACGACCGGCCTGGAGGCCTCGCGGCCCGGCTGCGACAGCATCGGCGTTTCCGTCGCGCCCGGCGCCACCACGTTGACCGTAATGCCGCGCGGCGCGAGCTCCATCGCCCAGCTGCGCGCCATCCCCACCATAGCGGCTTTGGTGGCGACATACTGGGAGCGGTTAGCCGCCCCGCGCGAGGTGCGGCTGCCGATCAGCACAATGCGGCCGCCCGGCTTCATCTCGGTTGCAAAGCGGCTGGCGAGGATCTCCGCGGCGCGCACGTGCAGCGACCAGAGGCGCGAGCTGACGCCGAGGTTTATCTCGCCCACCGGCGCGGCGGCCATCATGCCAGCGGCATGCACTAACGCATCCGGCACGGGAAGATCGGCCAGCGTGCGGATAAGCGCAGGCTCATCGGTCATATCTACCTGAACGCTGCGGAAAAGCGCACTGTCGCGCGTCACCGCGCTGCGGCTCAGTCCGGTCACCTGCCAGCCCTGATCGAGCAGCGCGGCGACAATCGCTTCGCCAATGCCGGAGCTGGCGCCGGTTACTATCGCATGCGGCATCTATGCCTCCAGAAGTGAACGCGGAATCTTAAACACCGCCTTGCGCACCCTTTCCGGCTGCGAGGCGGCACAGAGCGCCTGATGCGGCTCGCCCGGCAAAAACACGGCGAAATCGCCCACGCTTAAGCGTAGCGAGACCGGCAGTACCGGCGCGGCGGCGATAAAAAGATCCGCTTTGCGCTCTTCATCGTCCGGCTGCGCCAGAGGCTGCTGGCTGGCGTTAATCACCTCATTGCCTGCCAGCACCACCTGGATATCGGCCCACTGGCGGTGATATTCGGTATGGCGCTGCGCCGCCGGCTCGGTCTGCGCCGGGCCGATATGGCAAAACCATTGCGCATCCGCGGGCTGAAACCGGCCATCCTCGCGCTGTTGCAGCGCCTCAAGCCGACACTCCTCGCGCTCAAGAATGGCGCGAAGCGCGGCGGGCAGCCCCGCCATCGCCAGCGCCTGCAGATTTCCGATAATCATGACGCCTCCTTTACCCAGGCCGGCGACAGGCGCACATATTTAATGGCCTGCCGATAGAAGGTATAGGCGATATGCAGAGTACCGTCGGCGCTCTGCTTGATGGTGGGATAGGAGAACTCGCGGTTGAGTTTCTGCTGGGAGTTATTGGTCATGCAGTAGCCGTCGCCTTCGTCAAGATTGCGCTGCCACGGCCAGCTTTTGCCGCCGTCGGGCGACAGCGCCACCGTCATTGGCGCGCGCGGCGCGCCCTAGAATGCGCTGCGCCCTTCGCGCGCCTGCGGCTCCTTGCGGCTGTCGTCGCCGTCGTCGATTTCGTCATAGAGCGAGGCGCGTCGCTCCGTCGCGCCCGCCGCGCTCATATTGTTGAACACCAGCGCCAGCGTGCCGTCCTGCAGCGTGGTGACCTGAACAGAGGAGTTATTGTTGGGCAGCGTGGTCGGCTCCGGCTGTGACCAGCTTTCGCCGCCATCCTCTGACTGGCTGTAATAAATGTGATCCGCCCAGCGGCTGCGATAAAGCGCCACCAGCGTGCCGTTCGGCAGCGCGGTGATGTTCATGTGCACGCAGCCCAGACTGCCGGGCACCGCGACGTCGCGCCAGCTTTTGCCGCCGTCGCTGGAGATCTTCACCGCGCTGACGTCATCATTGCCGACCCACTTCTCGCCCGGCTGGGTGCGGCAGTAGAACACCGGCAGCAGCCAGTTGCCGTTTTCCAGCACGGTAATCGGCTGGCGGATAAAGGTGCCGGGCTGATCGAGCAGCGTCTCGATCGGCCCCCAGCTGGCGCCCAGGTCGTGCGACTGGCGCATCCGCACGATAGCGGTATCCTGGTTGCCGGCAAGCTGCGCCGTCCAGAGCAGCCACAGTACGCCGTCAGGCGCCAGAAACAGCACCGGGTTCTGTTCCGACCGCGCGGGATCGTCGGAGAGTTTTACCGCCTCGCTCCAGCGATCGGCACCGGACGCCAGGCGCGAGCTGTAGACGGAGATATCCGCCACGCCTTCCTGCGTGCCGCCGAACCAGACGCACAGTAGCGAACCGTCCGGCAGCGGCAAAAGGTTGGCCGCATGGTTTTGCGGGCATGGCGATGGCAGCATCGCCGTCATAAGGCGCGCATCCTGCTCTGCTGGGCGCAGCACCCCATCGCGGTTAACGGTTACGGACATATCGGACTCCCCTCTGTTCAACGCTCTGGCGCGTTTCATCGACTTGTTGGTTTGGGATCAGGTAATCGATCGCCATAATGATGGCCGGCGTGACCAGCGCAATATACATATTGTTGATGCCGAACGGGTCGCCCAGCAGGTACCAGACTGATGTCGCGACGCAGGCGCCGATCAAACCGGCGTTCGCGCCGCGCGCGCTTTTAAAGAACGGCGCGTAGAAGGCGATGACTGCCACCACCGAAATCGAGAGGCGAATGGCGCGGGTAAAGAACGAGAGTTTCAGCACCTCAGGCACCAGCAGCACAAAGATCAGCGGCAGGAAGCCGATAATCAGCGACAGCCAGCGCGTCGCCTTAAACTCCTGCTCCGGCGTCGGCTTGCGGTACGGCACGTAGAAATCCTTCACCACCAGCGAAGCGATGGCCAGCGCCACGGTGCTCACGCTGACAAATATCGACGCTACCAGTGACGTTGTCACCACGCCCGCCATCCAGGGATTCATATCCTGGAGGAAAATCGGCATAGCGTAGAGGCTGTTGATCTCTGGATGCAGATATTTCGCCGCCACTCCGATAACCGCAATCGCCAGGCCAATCGGCAAACAAAAGAAGAAGGCGACCCAGGTGGCGCGCTTCGCCGAGCGCACGTCTTTCGTCGAGGAGATCGCCTGAATCACGAATTGCGTACAGAAGATGGAGCCGATGGTGCCGATTAGCCAGGCGACGATGGTGCTGGCGCCGATATGGCCATCCCATGTCCAGTAGTAGCTGGGCATCTGCTCGATCATCGGCGTAAAGCCGCCGGTTTTATAGAGCGCAAACCCCATAATGGCGAGAATGCCGAAGTATTTCAGCGCACTGTGCAGCATCGTGACCCAGGCAAGCCCTTTCATGCCGCCATAGCAAAAGTAAAAGGTGCTGACCACGGCGGTGATAAAGGCCGCAACCGGCAGATTAACTTTCAGGATGGTCGAGATCGCCGCCGCGCCGCTCACATAGTTGCCCACGTTCACCAGCAGCAGCGCGTAAATCATAATGACGGAGATAATGTTCTTGGTGGTATTGCCGTACTTTTCCGCTATCGCGCCAGAGATGGTGATTTTGCCGGTGCTGTAGATGCGTTTGACCAGCAGGAAGCCAAACAGCGGAAAGCCGATCGCCGCGCCGATCACCGACCAGGACGCGGCGAAGCCATCTTCGAAGGCGGCCTGCGCGGTGCCGACGGTCGATTTGGCGCCGATATATTCCGACATCAGCAAAATACCGACCACCAGCGCGGGCATGACGCGGGATCCTTCCATAAAATCGCCGCTGCTTTTGCTGCGCAGCCGCCAGGTCAGCCAGGTGGTGAAAAGAATATAAGCCACCACGATGCCGACAATAATCAGGGTGTCTTCAGCATTGAACGTATTCATCTGAGCCTCTCTTGAGGACGAGCGAAACCGTGAGGGCCATAACCCTCGTCTGTTTTCCAGTAAGTCATTGCGCGTGCTGACGGGCTAGCGCATCGCCGTGATGACACCTGAAGGCGGCGCGGAGGTTGAATCAGGGCAGCGCGTGCTGCAGTAGAGATAGGCCACATTGATCTCCTGTAGGGATACAGATTGATTAAATTTAATCAGCGCACTTTCTTTTGAAGGCGTCACAGGAGCATTTATAGGGGAATCTACAGATTAATAAATTGATCATGCTCACATATGGTCAATTATGATTACATATAATCACAATCAGTCGTAAAGCGGTAAGCGACTGATGCACGAAATAGCTACAGGGGAAAAGTGTGAGCAAAACCGGTCAGGCGGTGACCGGTTTGGGAGAAGAGGATTAGCCTTCGGCAGGCGGCGGTGTCCATTCGGTAAAGGTAGGCTTGTCACTTTTTACTTCATAGGCGACATGCTTCACTTCGCCTTTAGCCGTATTTACTTCGACTGGATTAATGGTGACGCGACCCAGACCAAACAGCGTAGCGACGTAGCCGCCGATTTTATGCTTGCCTGGCGTCAGGAAGAGATCTTTACTCTGCCCGCCGTTCAGCGTGCCCGCATCTTTGCCGTCGACGGTAACGAATACAGATGAGCCGTCATCGGTGCGCGTCATGACGTGGGAAACGCTGACCTGCGCGGGACCGGCCGTAAATGTGGGATCGTCCTGGTAAGAGTGCTTTTTCGCGCATCCGGCGAGCGCGACGACGGCGAAAAGGGCTATCGGGGAAAAACGTGAAATCATTATTTTTGTCAGACCTCAGCTGCGACTAAGCCTCTATTTTAGCGCTACGTCACACTTTCTCCCACCAGACAATGCGTCAGCATGTTCCGAATTCGCCCCCTTCGCTGCTTTTTACGCCAGTCACCGCACACATTGTTCAGTCAGGCAAAGCTGGCGATTTCAGCCTGAAATCGGCGGCAAGCCAGCCAGTATCCTTTCCGCTTCATCCACCCGCAGCGGATAATCATAAAAGCGCTGATAAAAGCCGCGGGTGGCGGCGATAAGGTCGAGCCGCGCAAAGCGCTGCGGGTGCAATTGCTTTGCCGCCCAGAGGATCTGCAACGCCACTTCCGTGCCGTAGCGGTCCCAGGGAAACACGCCCGACGGATTTTGCAGCACGCGATGCTGTTTTACCGCCTTCAGGCCGCTAAACAGCGCGGCATAAGGCGATGCCTCAAGGCTGCCTGCGCCTGCCTCGATAATGATCACGTCGGGATCCCAGACGATGACCTGCTCAGGCGACACCTCTTTCATATTGCCCGTCACCTCCGCCGCCGCGTTTCTGCCGCCGGCAAGCCGGATCCAGCTGTCAATCAGCGTCTGGCTGCCGTCAATCTTCAGCGGCCGCAGCGACTGAATATGCAGCACCCGCGGCCGCTGCGCCTCGCTCAGCGAGGCGGTTTGCGCGCTGACGGCGGCGATCTGCGTATCCAGATAGCGGTTGTACGCCAGCGCCCGACGCTGCGCCTGCGGCGTACCCACCACCTGCGCGGTGGTGAGCAGCGAACGTTTCAGCGACGCCACGTCGTCAAAACGCATACTCAGCGTCGGGATAGCCGCCTGGCGATAGCTTATCGCATCAGGATCCTGCGCGGGAACGAAGATGGCGTCGACGCCGCGCGCCACCAGCGCCTCGCTGGAAAACGTTTTTCCGCGCGCCTGCAGCGCCTGATTCAGCGAAGGCTGCACCTTAAACATCCACGGCCGGTCTGCGGGATGATTGACGGTCGCGACAATAAGATCGCCCGCGCCCAGCGTCATCAGCAGAGAATGGTGCGCATACCAGGCGTCGGCGATGCGTCGCGCCGGATGCGACAGCTCGACCTGCTGCCCCAGGTCGTCGGTTAGCGTGGCGGCAGCGGCGACGCCCGCCGTCAGGCTCAGCGCCAGCGCCAGGCTGGCCCGCAGTAACGTTTTCATTATTCAGATTCCTTAAAAATCGAGCTGCATCGAGAGCTGCACCTGACGCGGCGCGCCGAGCGAGGCGCTGGCATACCCCGCGCCGCTGTAACCATTGAGGCCGCCCGGCACGATATTGGTCCAGTAGTGACGATTGGCCAGGTTAGTCACATCGAGGCGAAACGTGGTTGCGGTGTTCATCAGGCGGGTTTGATAAGCCGCCCCCGCATCGAAGGTGGTATAGCCGCTTACCCAGCCGCTGTTGGCGTTGTCGGTGGCGCGCCGTCCGACATAGCGCGCGCCGCCGTGCAGATCGGCTCCGGCGATCTCGGACAGATCCCAGGCGGCGAAGAAACTGGCGGTATAGCGCGCCAGCCCCACCACCTGTTTGTCCTGCGTCGCGCGGCTGGCGGTATTGAACAGGCGCGGATCGAGCCAGGTCATGCCGCCGTAGAGATGCACCCTTTGCGTGACGTCCCCGTCCGCCATCAGCTCTACCCCGCGGTTGCGCTGTTCGCCGTCCACTGCGTAGTCGCCGCTGCCGTTGGTATAGGCAAAGGGGCGTTTGATCTCAAACAGCGCCGCCGTCAGCAGCAGCCGATCCACCGCCAGCTTCGCGCCGAATTCTGTCTGCTTGCTGCGATAAGGCGCCAGGATCGCGCCGGCGTTGCTGGCGCCCGACGGGGCGGCGTCGCCCTGCTGCAGGCTATCCGCCCAGGTGAGGTAGAGCGTCAGCGGATCCACCGGCTTATAGACCAGGCTAGCGGATCCGGAGAAGCCGCTGTCAGACGATTCGCTGCTGCGTGCGCCGGTTTTCGCGTAGCTGGCGGAGCTGAGCAGGCTTTCGCTGCCCGCCAGCAGCAGGCTCCACTGCGGTGAAAACTGCAGGTTGTCGCTCAGCAGAAAGGCGTGCTGCGTCGCGGTGGCGGAGTGATAGCGATTACTGAAGTCGGGGTAGTCCGGCCGCTCAAAGCGCGCAGGCCGATCCAGCGAGGCGCTGCCCAGCGTCGAGGTCGCGCCGTGCAGCGGATTCATATTCTTCCAGACAAAACCGCGGATGCCGGTGGCGATCTGATGATGGAGGCTGCCGGTATCGACTTCGCCGTTAAGATTCGCCATATAGCTGTTGATGGTGAAGCGACTGGCGGTCGAGGAGGAGGTCGTGGTGGTGTAGCGCCCCATCCGATCGGTAAAAGTATTGGTGACGCCGGTCGACTCGCGATCGGCGATCTGACGCAGTACGCCTGCTTCGCCCTGCCAGTTGCCGTCAAAGTCATGCCGGAGGCGCAGCCCTGCGGTCAGGGTATGGTTGTCATCGCCCGCCCAGGATTGTCCCAGCCCAGCCTTTTTCGGGTCGGGCGCCGCCGGGAAGGTGAGTCCGCTGCCAAGCGCGAATTTGCCCGGCTGGCCCTTATCGTAATAGTGGTAATAGCTGAAGTTGCTCTCCAGCACGGTGCTGTCGCTGAGGTTAGCGTCCAGCGCCAGACTAACCAGCTGGCGACGCACCTTGCTGCCGCTGCCATAGCCGCCGCCCTCATCATCCAGCAGGTTCAGGCGATAGCGCAGGCGATCGTTTTGATCGAGCGGGCCGCTGAAATCCGCCGCGACGTTGTGATTGCCGCCGCTGCCGCCGCCGATACGCAGGTGACGCTGTGGTAAATCGGCGCCGCGCTTTGCCACAAAATTAAACAGCCCCGCCGGGTTTGCCGGGCCATAGAGCGAACCGGCCAGGCCGTTCAGCACCTCGATATGGTCGAACTGCTCTGCCGCGTAATCGGTCGTCGAGACGACGTTCAGGCCGTCGATCATGCTGTTCTGCACCACGCTGCCCTGCATGCCGCGCGTCTGGGGTCGCGCGCCGTCGCCCTGTACCGACGGCATATAGCGATAGAGTTCGCTGACGCTTTTTAACTGCTGCTGTTTCATCATCTCGCGTGATAGCGACTGAACAGAGAACGGCGTGTTGCGTAGCGCCTGCTGGCCGGCATTGCCCAGCATGGCGCTTTTTTGCGTGGCGTCCTCATGATGGGAGGAGGAGTCCGGCGCAGCTGAGACCACCAGGGTATCCTTTGTGGACGCCAGCGCGCCCTGTGTTTTCAGGGCAGCTAACATTAACAGGCTAAGCAAGTGGGGTTGAAAACGCGGGCGGGAAATTAATGTCATTTTATTAGTCAATTCTGCAGGTGATATTAACGGCGAGAAAGCATAACCTTTATTTACTACTTTCGTTGTGTTTACAATTATATAGCGAAAAGATAATCCAGCGACAGCGACAATCGGTTATGGCGCGATTAGTCTGATCAATGGCGCCGTAGGGTAAATAAAACGAAGGAGGTATAGATGTCAGTCATCGAAAGAATTAATTATCCCGCGCTGGGCGATGTTAAAGCGCCCTATGTCCATGCGGTAAAACAGGGAAAGACGCTTTATATTTCCGGCCTGACCGCGTTCGGCAGCACTGCGCAAGCGGGTTCCCTCGCCGAGCAGGCTGAGGCGATATTTAAACAGTTTCAGCTTATTGCGCAGGCAGAAAACAAGACGCTCAGCGCATTGCTAAAAGTCACAATATTCATCACCTCTTTTGAGGATATCGACGCCCTGCGCCAGGTGCTGTTTCATTATTACGGCGACCATTTGCCGGCCAGTTCATTAGTGCAGGTCAGCGCCCTGTTTTCGCCCGATCTTAAAATTGAGATAGAGGGAATAATGGCCCTCTAATTCAGCGCCCCGCTATTCGCCATTACGAAAAGTAATCCATCCATTAATCTGGCTCATGCGGCTAATTTCCGCTGCCAAGTCAATACGTATCGGGCGTAATTTGTTCAATTTATGAGATGACTCAAGGAACTGAAAAGTGACGACAAATCTCATTTATGCAACAACCATGCAACATAAGCACATCTTTATTCAGTGCCACGCGGCCAGCCACATTATTTATGCACTGCGCTGCACCAAAATGTAGCAAAAACGCTTTTTTCAGCGGCGTAAGAAAAATTATCTTTCTTCAGTAAGTGGTAAATTAACGGGGTGCGGTTAGATCCGCTATCCATCCACGGCAACACATAATAAACGACTTTAAAAAAGAAAGGTCTTTATGGAAAAGTTATCCTACGCGTCTGAAAACAGTACATCTGCCTGGTCCACCTATCTTCAGCAAATCGACCGCGTCGCGCCCTATCTGGGCGAACTAGGACGCTGGATCGATACGCTGCGCCATCCGAAGCGCGCGCTGATTGTCGATATTCCGCTGCAGATGGACGACGGCACCATCCGCCATTTTGAAGGCTATCGCGTGCAGCACAACCTGTCGCGCGGGCCGGGTAAAGGCGGCGTGCGCTATCATCCCAATGTCGATCTGAATGAAGTCATGGCGCTCTCCGCATGGATGACCATCAAGTGCGCCGCGGTCAACCTGCCCTACGGCGGCGCCAAAGGCGGCATCCGCTGCGATCCCTTTGCGCTGTCGGAAGGCGAACTGGAGCGCCTGACGCGCCGCTACACCAGCGAAATCGGCATTATCATCGGGCCGCAGAAAGATATTCCGGCGCCGGATGTCGGTACCAACAGCAAGGTGATGGCGTGGATGATGGACACCTACTCCATGAATAGCGGCACCACCGTAACCGGCGTGGTCACCGGCAAGCCGGTCCACCTGGGCGGCTCGCTGGGACGCGAGAAAGCGACCGGACGCGGCGTGTTTATCACCGGCCGCGAAGTGGCGCGCCGCGCAGGCATTCCCGTTGAGGGCGCGCGCGTAGCGGTGCAGGGCTTCGGCAACGTCGGCAGCGAGGCGGCGCGTCTCTTCAGCGAAGCGGGCGCCTTTGTGGTGGCGATTCAGGATCACAGCGCGACCATCGCCAACGCCGACGGCATCGATATGGCGGAGCTTTCACGCTGGCAGCAGGAGCACAAGCAGATCCTCGGCTTCCCTGGCGCGGAGAAGATCGATGAAGCGGCGTTCTGGCGCACCGAAATGGATATCTTTATCCCGGCGGCGCTGGAAGGTCAGATCACCCGTGAGCGCGCGGAACGACTGAGCTGCAAGCTGGTGCTGGAAGGCGCGAACGGCCCGACCTATCCGGAAGCGGACGACGTGCTGGCCGAGCGCGGCATTATCGTGGTGCCCGACGTCATCTGTAACGCAGGCGGCGTAACGGTCAGTTACTTCGAATGGGTGCAGGATATGGCGAGCTTCTTCTGGAGCGAAGATGAGATCAACGCGCGCATGGATAAGATCATGACCGACGCGATGGTGCACGTCTGGAATAAAGCCAAAGAGAAAGAGTGCTCGCTGTGCACCGCTGCCTATATCGTTGCCTGCGAACGCATTCTGATGGCGCGCAAAGAGCGCGGCATCTATCCGGGCTAATCGCTTAACGGGCAGCGCAGGCTGCCCAGAATATCAGTAACGCACCAGTCCGCCATCGACCGCGTACTGGCTGCCCGTCACAAAAGAGGCGTCGCTGGAGAGCAGAAACAGCGCGACCGCCGCCGCCTCTTCCGCCTTCCCGGCCCGCTTTAGCGGCACCTGGCTAACGATAAAATCCTCGAACTGCTGACGCGCCGTTTCCGGCATGAAATCGCGGAAGTGCGTTTCGATCGGCCCTGGCACCACCACGTTAACGCGAATGCCGCGCGGCGCCAGCGCAGTGGCCCAACTGCGCGCCATCGCCACAATCGCCCCTTTAGTGGCGGCATAGAGACTGGTGCTTGCCGCGCCTTCATAGCTCGACGACGATGAGGTGACCACCACCGACGCGCCGGGATTCAGCAGAGGCGAGAGTCGGGCGAGCTGCAGCATAGGGCCGCGCACGTTGGCGTTCATCATGGCGTTAAAAGACTCCGCGGTGATTGACTCCAGCTCGCCCAGTTCGGCGTAACCGGCATTCAGCCAGAGCCCGTCCAGCTTGCCCCATTTTTCCACCGCTTCGCCCAACGCCTCGATATCCGCCTCCAGCGAGGCGTCGTTGCGCAGCAGCAGCGCATTGTCGTGCAGCACGCTGTTGGCATACTGCAGTCGACTGGGATTGCGGCCGGTAACCGCAACGCGGCCGCCTTCCGCCTGAATGCGCTGCGCGCCGGCCAGCCCCATGCCGCTGGTGCCGCCGGTAATCAGGATACGCTTATCACTAAATCGGGCCATAACCCCTCCAGAAAGGCCGCCCTGGACCAGGGCGGCGCGTGCCAGTCATTACTCTCTCTGAATGTTAGCTGGCGACAGCGATAACGCGTCATTAACTCAGTGACCGATTGATGACATTTTGCATCGGCTTATAACCGCATTTATACCAGGGTTACTTTTTCTTAAGCCAAATAAGGCATTCGCGCGCCGGTTATTAATCCCTGCGTTAAGTCAGGTTATTTCCGCGCAATGCGGTTTTTAACCGCATCTTTAAGGTTTCTTTACAGGATAAGCCTCTGAGACAAAGCCATTTAAACCATGTTGATGAATCAAAGCGGCATCAATTGCGTGTTTAATCGGCTATGACAGTCTAAAAATCTGCTAATTTGAAAGCGAGGCCGTTTTTATAGTAAGGTAAATTGTTGTAAACAAGCTGCCGTAATTTATTTTAACAGGCTGCTTATAGCTTTCTTTCCCAGAGTTTGTTGGCCGTTCGGCGACGAAAGCTATAAGAGCCTCATTCGTTAATGAGGATATTATGAGCACCGGGAATCAACCTACAGATAAAAGCAAAAAGCATTTCTGGCAGAAAAAACAGAAAGAGCTGACGGTCGACGATATCACCATCGTCGATAACGATATGCTGAAGCGTGCGGTCGGCGCAGCGGCGCTGGGTAACGCGATGGAGTGGTTCGACTTCGGCGTCTACAGCTACCTCGCCGTGACCATCGGTAAGGTCTTTTTCGCCAACGCCAGCAACACCGCTCAGCTGATCGCGGCCTTCGGTACTTTCGCCGCGGCTTTCCTGGTGCGCCCCATTGGCGGACTGGTGTTCGGCCCGCTCGGCGATCGCATCGGCCGACAGAAAGTGCTGGCGATGACCATGATAATGATGTCGATCGGCACCTTCTGCATCGGCCTGATCCCCTCCTACGCCAGCATAGGCATTCTTGCGCCGATATTGCTGCTGGTCGCACGACTGGTGCAGGGATTTTCAACCGGCGGCGAATATGGCGGCGCGGCGACCTTTATCGCCGAATACTCCACCGATAACCGTCGCGGCTTTATGGGCAGCTTTCTCGAATTCGGCACACTGGGCGGCTATCTGCTGGGCGCAGGCTTCGTCACCGCGCTGACCTCGGTGCTGCCGGAGCAGACCATGCTCGACTGGGGCTGGCGCGTTCCCTTCTTCGTCGCCGCGCCGCTTGGCCTGTTCGGTCTCTATGTGCGGCTCAAGCTGGAAGAGACCCCGGCGTTCCAGCAGCATATGGAGAAGCAGGAGGCGCTTGAGCACAGCAAACCGGCGATAACGGTGGTGCAGATGCTAAAGAAGTATCACAAGCCGATGCTTAAATGTATTGGTCTGGTGCTGCTGTTCAACGTCTCCAACTACATGCTGACCTCCTATATGCCGAGCTATCTGACCGGCATCCTCGGCATGGGCGAGCTGAGCAGCCTGCTGCTGATTATGGTGGTGATGTTCGTGATGATGCCGCTGACGCTGTTCTGGGGACACTGGGCGGATCGCCTTGGCCGTCGTCCGGTCATCGGCAGCGGCGCGATTGGCCTGATCCTGCTGGCGATCCCCTGCATGATGCTGGTGACGTCGGGCAATATGTGGCTGGTGTTCGCCGGACTGATCGTGCTGGGCGCGCTGCATACCTGCTTCAGCGGCTCCATGCCCGCCACCCTGCCGGCGCTGTTTGTTACCGACATCCGCTACAGCGCGCTGGCGATCGGCTTTAACCTCTCCGTCTCGCTGTTCGGCGGCACCACGCCGCTGATTACCGCCTGGCTGGTGGATACCACGCATAACCTGATGATGCCCGCCTACTACCTGATGGGCGCCGGCGTGATTGGCCTGATCACCGTGCTGACGCTGCACGAATCGGCGCGTAAACCGCTGCGCGGCTCTTCGCCTGCGGTAGCCAGCGAGGCCGAAGCGCACCGTCTGGTTAAAAAGCTGCGTTCACGTAATAAAGCGCGTCCGGCGCAGTAACCAGGTCATCGTATCACTATAAAAAAACCCGCCAGCGGCGGGTTTTCTTTTATCCACGGTATGAAAAGCGCGCATCAGAAACAAGATGATTGAAAAGGCATATTTTTTTGCCAGCAGAATCGTTATGGTATCGGTTCCATCAAGCGGATAAGGAAAATCAACATGGTGTCCAAAGAGAACGCCGAACACTATTTTTGGGGCGACAAATGCGACGGCTGGACACTGCTGCAGCGGCAAGATCTCACTATCATCCACGAGCGGATGCCAGCCGGTACAGCGGAGATTCGCCACTATCACGCCCAGAGTCGGCAGTTCTTTTTTGTACTGCGCGGCACCCTCTGTATGGAGCTTGAAGGCGAGCGTCACCTGCTCAACGCACATGAGGGTCTGGAAATACCTCCCGAAGCGAAACATCAGGCCCGCAACGACAGCGATAGCGACGTCGAATTTCTGGTGATCTCGCACCCTACCACGCGCGGCGATCGTACCGACCTGCTCTAGGGCTTTTTGATCCACGCCGAGGTAGCGCTTAACCGCTGTATGCAGGTTTTTTGATCCAGAACAATTCACACCCCGCAGCCTTCTGTCAATTTGTGTCAACGGTTCCTGTAACCGCACATCTAATGGAGGCAGGCTGATGACGGGTAAATTGGGTTTAACGGCAGGTTTGATGGTGTGGCTGGTCTATGTGGCATGGATGGCAAGCTACTATTTCGGCACATTCTCTCTGTTCGCTCACTGACGCATAAAAGCCTGCAGGTCAGGTGCGCCTGACCGCAGAGGCTTCCCGCATACGAAAACGCGCCGCAGGCAAAAGCGCTGCGGCGCGTCTTTACTATCAAGCTGAACTTAAGCGGCCTTAACGGCGCGCACCTTCTTCGTTTGAGCGACGTCGCCTTCGGCGCTTTCATCCGCGCTCTCTGCGGCGCGAACGCTTTTCGTCGCGTCAGCCGCATCAGGAAGTTTGCTGGTGCGCAGGATATGCTGAATCGCATCTTTCTGCTCTGCGAGCAGCAGGCCGAGCGTTTCCGCCTGAGACTCATCCATATCGGGCTGATGCTGCGCTAACCAGTCGGTAAAGGCCTCCGCCATGTCGAGCATCTTGTCGTAGGCATCCGCCTCTTTTTTGCTGGCAAACGTCATTTTCTCTTCACCCTTCTTGACGACTACGTATTTAATTTCGACAGCCATTTTTGCCTCTCCGATACTGTTAATATATACAGTATATCCCTCATGCAGCCGGATTGCATCCTTTTTTCAACGCTATCGCTACGCCAGGTGAAGGCGGAATTTTCCTTATGAAATCAAATCAGTAAGGAAGTCAGCCAGCGCTTTGCGCGGGTCATCCTCTTCTGAGACGATCATTTCGATTCCCCACTGCCCCAGCACTTCGCGCGCCACCGGATTATTGCGGTTGGTGAAGAGATAAGACTTCGGCCGCGCGGTCGCCAGGCCGGTTCTGCCCCACATTTTCGTCAGGCGATAGAACAGCAGGCGGATATTAAAATCGCTGATGCTGTAGCCGACGAACAGCACCGAATTGCCCATCACGTCATGGGTTAGTTTGATATCGAGCGGCGAGTCGAAATAGAGACGTTCGAAATAGCTGCTCTCATCCAGCACGATTGAGGTGTCGTCGTCGAAATCGCCGTGCAGTTTAATGATATGCCGCTTGTCCTCGGTAAGCGCCACCAGATCCGCCGCATTGGCGACTTTGCTGTAGGGGACGCCGTGCGCCTCGTGCGCCGCTTCCAGCCAGCGATCGTAGTTGGTGGTGTAGATGCGGCTAAAGTTGCCCTGCGTAATCATGGTATGAATTTCTGACGATCGGACATCAATGTCCGGGCGATGCCACTCGCGATCCATCCAGCTGCGCAACGGCCCCAGCGACCCTTTCTTCTGTTTGTAGTACTCCGCCAGCGAAAGATGGGTGCCGTAGGTGTTGAAGATTTTCGGATCGTAGCCCAGCTCGTTCGCCAGATGGGCGATCAGCTCATGCCACTCCGGCAGCCCCAGATTGCGCGAAATGCCCGCGCCAGCAAAGAGGATGAGTTTGCCGGAGTCATAGGCGCGTTTCAGTTCAGGTTTCATGCCACTCCTCGGGCGGTTTTCAGAAATTCGGCGAAGCGATCGAGCGCCAGCTTACGCATGGAGATCTCATTTTTCAGCTCGCCCATCTCGGCGAAAGTCTGGCTATGGCCTTCCGGGATAAAAACGCAGTCCCACTGAAACTCGCGCGGTCCGGCAGGCCTGGCGGCGATGGTGCCGCGCACTTCACCATGGAACTGGTACATTTTGCGTCCGTCGCAGTAGCCCAGCACGGTTTTCGCCGTCACCGCCTGACTGTCGAGCCCCTGCACCAGCTTGGCGAAGCGCTCCGCCTCCAGCCGGTTCCAGAAGATGCGCGTCAGCCCGGCAGGCAGGCCGTTTAGCCCGTCAAGATAGAGACCGGTATGTTCGACAAACAGCGGGCGGCCGATAATGGAAAACGCCTTGGTCAGCTTATCGCGTACCAGCGCAATTTCGTTTTCCGTCTGGATTTCGTCGATGCGGCGCGAGATAGGCAGGACGTCGACGCCTACCGGTTCGAGGATTTTGCGTACCTCGGTCAGCTTGTGCTCATTGGCTGACAGAAAGCGGATTTTCATTGCAAGCCTATAAACTTATTATGTTTTTAGAAAGAAATCTTACCTGCTTGTTATCATAGTTGAATATGCTTCATGCATTATCAAAAAATGCGTGGAGGAACCAGACAAAGTTGAAAGAGGCTGTCGCTTTTCACTGGTCTGCCGCAGCGCAGACAGACGGCGCCATGAGGCGTCTTCTTTGCATCGTTTTTAAGGGTGAACTGAAAGCGGCGCTCTCCACAAGCTGTGGCACCGAATCTTAACTCGGCCCATTGGGAGACTCCATCAAGTTTGATTTAGCATGGGCTAAGCCTGGCACTTTTACCAGCATCGGCCAGTCGTCAGGCGGTGTGCGGCTGTATTAAGGGTCTCAATGCTGGCTCACGCTTCTGGCGCTAACTGCCAGAACAGCCGCAAAGTCAGCGATGAAAAAGTGATTAACTTATTTCCGCTTTGCATAATCAGATTTCTTTTCCAGGCTTAATAAACACGTTCTGTTAAGGAGGAAATATGTTAAATCCCTGGCAAGAGTGCATTGAAGCCTGTTATCTGTGCGCAGCCGCCTGCGATCACTGCGCCGCGTCCTGTCTTGAAGAAGAAAACCTGGAAATGATGCGAAACTGCATCAGGATGGATATGCAATGCGCCAGTATTTGTCGTGCGGCTGCGCAATTTATGGCGCTCAAAAGCGAATCAGCCAAAACGCTGTGCAAGCTCTGTGCAGATATTTGCCAGCAGTGCGGCGACGAATGCGGCAAGCATGAGCACGATCATTGCCAGGCGTGCGCCAAAGCGTGCCGGCACTGTGCCGAGCAGTGCCGCAAAATGGCGGCCTGATAAAAGGTATCCGCTCCCTCAGGTAATTTGCTCACGTTAATATCGTCTGAGCCAGTAGCATGCGGCCCGTTGATCACGGGCCGTTAGAGAAGCGTTAAAGCTTATCCGACAGCTTTTTTTCTACCGCGGGCGCTACGCCTGTGAGCTCATTAAGCCCTTCATGATCGATTTCTTCGCTTGCGCTATCCACTGCCCGGGAAATAGTGAGCAGATCCTGTAATTCGCTTAAAAGCAGTGCGGCATCCGATTTGAGCATCTCATTTGAGTCAGCAGAGGCGATGACGGTATTGATAGCCTTATTTGCGCCCTCAATCATCTCAGTTACTCCGCCCTGTTTGCTGACGGCAAGAACAAGCGCGCTGATCAGTAGAGACTGCGCCTCAAGGCGTGCTGTGAGCTGTTTTGTGCTTGCATCGATCTGAGAAATTTTAGCAAGCATACTCAGTACGACATTCTTCATCGCTTATCTCCCTGTCAAAAGACCATCCTATGATCTGAATCAGACAATGCACATAACATTATTCTGAAAGCCTGCTACTGAGGCGCATAAAAAGCAGGCGTGCGGATCAAGCGCCGATGATGTTTAACGAGGCAGAGGAGCGCATGGTTCGGCAAACGATCTCTACCTTAAGGCCGTGAAAACCTTAACCATACTAATCATAAATTTAGCATCAGGGTTTTCTGAAGCGCTTATTAAGCAGATGAGGAGGACGCTGTAAAGTAGCGAAAAAACAGGATATAAAACCCAATTTACGCGCATAAACCAGAATATTTCATCAATATAGAGCGATAATTAACGTACAAATACCAGTCGATTTATACCTCCGCCGCCTGTTATTCATACCGTATCGGGATTACACTAAGCTGCTTTTTAATTAAAAACCTCTAATCAAAAAGGATGTTTAATATGGCTTCGAATGCTTCAGAGTCAGCACAGCTGGATGCCTGTAACAAACAGGTCGAGGATCTTAAAAAAGAGTTAGATAAGCAGAAAACGCTCTGCGAACTTTATCGGAACGAGATCCTTACCGACAGTGAGTTCCTGGGGTTTGCTATAGAAATTTTCGATAAAATTCAGGCGTCCATCAACAGCGAGGTCATTAATACCATGCCGGTCGAAGAGCAACGGCAGCTTCAGGAAACCCTGGTATACGTTAAAGAGCGCCAGGCCGCCGATAACCTCTATCGTAAAGAAGGCGATCCCGCACCGCGGACCTACGAAGAATATCGTAATCCCTGAATGATAAGCACTTTTATGATAAGCCGCCTGTCAGGCGGCTTTTTCGCCGGCAGAGGCTCAGGGCAGCGCCGCCCCTGTTTCAGTAAACGATCCCCGGCGGATTCACCGTCGATGCCGCAATCGCCTCATTCTGCTCGCCCCAGCGGTTCAGCACCTGCTGATACTCTCCGCCCGCGATAGTGCCGTTTACCGCGCTCTTCAACGCCTCCGCCAGACCGTTGCCTTTCTTCGTGGTGACCGCCACCCAGGATCGCACCGGGCCGTAGCCGACAATCTTCGTATCGCCGCGCGACGCCACCTTCCAGGCCGCCATCGACTGCGGGCCGAACAGCGCGTCGGCGCGTCCCGAGAGCAGCGTCAGCGTCGCCGCCGCCTCGTCGGTAAGATAGACCGGCGTCACCGGCTTTAATCCTTTCGCGCGGTTCTGCGCGTCCCACCCGAGCAGGATGCGCTCCTGATTCGTGCCGGAGCCGACGATAATGCGCAGTCCCGCAATATCCGCCGCCTTGTTGATACTGGTGATGGGGCTGTTCGCCTTCACCAGAAACGCATGGCCGTCGGCTCGGTAGGTAGCGAAGTCGAACTTCTTCTTGCGCTCTTCCGTCACCGCGATATTGAACATCGCCACGTCATAGCGTCCGGCGGTCACGCCGAGCGGCCAGTCCTCCCAGGCGGCGGGCACCAGATGCAGCTTCAGCCCGAGGCTGTCCGCCAGCAGCCGCGCGAAGTCGGCGTCGCTGCCGATACGCGTTTTATTATCGGAGGCAAGCAGCCCCAGCGGCGGCGAGTTGGTATTAGCGGTGGCGACCGTCAGATAGCCTGGCTCGACAAAATGGAAACCCTGCGGGATCTTGCCGATCGCCTGCGGATTCGCCGGGGCCGCTATCGGCGTCTCATTCTGCGTAACGTCGAGGGTGGCCGCCAGCGCAGGCGACAGCGCGCCGACCAGCAGCAGGGTAAGTAACGAGGCTCTCATCATCTTTTTCCTACAGCACGCGCGCAAGGAAGCGGCGCGTGCGTTCATGGCGCGGATTGCTCAGCACCTGGGGCGCGCTGCCCTGCTCGACGATTTTGCCATCCACCATAAACACCACGTTATCCGCCACTTCGCGTGCGAAGCCGATCTCGTGCGTCACAATCACCAGCGTGGTGCCCGAACGCGCCAGCTTTTTAATCACGTCGAGCACTTCGCCCACCAGCTCCGGATCGAGCGCCGAGGTTGGCTCGTCAAACAGCATCACGCGCGGGTTCAGCATCAGGGCGCGCGCAATGGCGATGCGCTGCTGCTGGCCGCCGGACAAATGGCGCGGCCAGGCGTCCGCCTTATGGCGCAGCCCGACGATATCGAGCAGCTCACCGGCGCGCGCGACGGCGTCGCGCTTCGACAGCTGGCGATGGGCGATGGGCGCCTCGATCAGGTTCTCCAGCACGGTGAGGTGCGGAAAGAGATTAAAGTTCTGGAACACGTAGCCGACGTTGACGCGCTGGCGCAAAATCGCCTTCTCTTTCAGCTCATAGAGCTTGTCGCCGCGCCGCTGGTAGCCGATATAGTCGCCGTCGATCTGAATAAAGCCCTCATCGACGCGCTCCAGATGATTCAGCGTGCGCAGCAGGGTCGACTTGCCGGAGCCGGACGGCCCGACAATCACCGTCACCGAACCGGGATCCAGCTCCAGCGAGACGTCGTCCAGCGCTTTATGGCGGCCGTAGCTTTTGCTGACGCCGGTTATGCTGATGGCGCCGGTGGCGTGCGCCTGCCGGTAATCAATGGCTTCGGACATGGCTAATCTCCTCATTTGCGGCAACGGGATTCAGGCGGCTGCGCCACTGGCGCCAGCGCGAAGGTTGTGCATCGCGGGTGACGCTGCGCGCCAGCCAGCGTTCGACGCCGTGCTGAATCGCCGACAGCACCGTGGTGATAATCAGATACCAGGCCGCGCCCACCATCAGCAGCGGAATCACCTCCTGGTTGCGGTTGTAGATCATCTGGATGGTGTAAAACAGCTCCGGCATCGCCAGCACGTAAACCACCGACGTGCCTTTGGCGAGGCTGATGACCTCGTTAAAAGCGGTGGGAATAATGGCGCGCAGCGCCTGCGGCAGAATAATGCGAAAGGTCCGGCGCGTCGCAGAGAGGCCGAGCGCCGACGCGGCCTCCATCTGCCCGTGATCGACGCCGAGGAAGCCGCCGCGAATTATCTCCGCGCTGTAGGCCGCCTGCACCAGCGTCAGGCCGATCACCGCCGCCGGAAACTGCCCCAGCACGTTGATGGTCTGGAAATGGCCCCAGGCGAGCGCGGTAAAGGGTACGCCAAACGAGAGCGTGTCGTAGAGATAAGAGAAGTTATAGAGAATGATCAGCACCACAATCAGCGGCAGCGATCGGAACAGCCAGATATAGCCCCAGGCGAGACTGCTGAGCAGCCACGACGACGAGAGGCGCGCCAGCGCGAGCAGGCCGCCGAAAATCAGGCTGAAAACGGTGCCGAGCAGCGTCAGCAGCAGCGTCTGCCCCAGGCCGTGCAGGATCACCGGATCGAAAAACCAGCGGGCGAAGACGCCCCACTCCCAGCGCGGGTTCAGCGCCACCGACTCCACCACGCCCGCCAGAATAAACAGAGCGACGATCGCCCCGATAGTGCGGGCCGGATAGCGCGCCGGCACGACTTTCAACTGTTGATGTTCCCTGCTCATTTTGCCTCCTTAACTCGCCTGCGCGACGCGGTTAACGTCGATCACTTTGGTAAAACGCAGACGGCCGTCATGGGGCGGCTGCCCGTAGCGTTCCAGATCGCCGCTCAGGTCGAACTGCGGCTGATAGCCGAAGCTGCTGTAGAGACGCACCGCTTCCGGCTGGCGAAAACCGGTGGTGAGATAGAGTCGCCGGTAGCCAGCGCGCAGCGCGCGCCGCTCCAGCTCCTGCACCACTAACAGCGCCAGCCCCTGACGCCGCAGATCGCCGCGCGTCCAGATGCGCTTCAGCTCGGCGGTCTCCTCATCAAAAGGCTTATAGGCGCCCATGGCGATAATCTCGCCGTCGCGCTCCAGCACGATAAACAGGCCGCGCGGCGGCAGATACCATTCGGTCTTTTCGACTTCCTGGTTGCTGCGGAAGAAGTCGCCGTAGCGCGAGGCGTAAAAGGCGAAGAGTCCGCTCAGGATCGGCTGCAGCTCAGGCGCTTCCGGCGACACGTCGCGAAAATGTTGCTGGCTCATGGTTCACCTCTCAGTCGCCCAGGCCCGGCGGGTTAATTTCGGAACGATCGATCTTCTCTACGCCTTCGCCCCAGCGGTTCAGCACCTTAAGGTAGTCGCCGTTCTGGATCACGCCGTTCAGCGCGGTATTGATCGGCTCGGCCAGCCCGCTGCCTTTTTTCACCGTCACCGCGATGTGCGCTACTTTCGGCCAGCCGCCGTCGAAGCTCCCCACCAGGCGGGTTTTGCCGGTCAGCGCCGCTTTCCACGCGCCGATCACGTTCGGCCCGAAGTAGGCGTCGGCGCGGCCCGACTGCAGCGCCAGCGTCTGGGTAGCGTCATCTTTGGTATAGATCGGCGTGAACGGCTTCAGCCCCTTCGCCTGATTGGCTTTATCCCAGGCGAGCAGCACCGCCTCCTGATTGGTGCCGGAGCCGACGATAATGCGCAGTCCGGCGATATCCACCGGCTTCGCGATCGCTTTAATCTTGCTGTCGGCCTTCACGTAGAAGCCGAGCGTGTCGCGGCGATAGGTGGCGAAATCGAACTTCTCTTTACGCTCTCGGGTGACGGTGACGTTGGAGATGGCGGCGTCATATTTACCCGAGGCGACGCCGAGCGGCCAGTCTTCCCACGAGGTTGGAACCACGTTGAGCTTCAGGCCGAGGCTGTCGGCCACCAGCCGGGCGATATCTACTTCGCTGCCGAGCAGGGTCTTGTTGTCGTCGGAGAAGACCGTCAGCGGCGGCGAGTTCTGCGCGGCGACCGCCACGGTAAACGCGCCCGGCACCACAAAGTGATGGCCGGCCGGCAGCTGCGCTACCGCCTGGTCATTCTTCGCGGTATTAATCGGCGCTTTATTGGCTTCAAGGCTGACGCGCTGGCCGTTGTAATCGACGTTAGTGCCTTCGGCATACACGCCGCCTGACGTCGCCAGCAACAGCAGGGCGATAAGGGTTTTATTATTCTGCATAGCGAAGGTGCTCTTATTGTTGTGAGAACTGGTTAGCCGGTTCTTTCAGGCCAAAGCTGGCGCGCAGGGTGGTGCCGGGGTAGTCACGTCGCGTCAGGCCGCGCGCCTGCAACACCGGCACCACGCGATCGACGAAGCGCTCGAAGGTGTCGGGCGTGCCGCCCTGAATGATGAAGCCGTCGGTGGCAAAATTTTCGAACCACTGCTGCAGGCCGTCCGCCACCTGTTCCGGCGTGCCGTGAAACAGCGGGCGCGGCGTCGCGGCTTCCAGCGCCGCCTGGCGCAGCGTATGGCCGTGCTCGCGCGCCTTGCGTTTGATTTCGTCGGTGGTGCTGCGGAAGCTGTTCTGGCCGATATCGCCCAGCTCGGGGAAAGGCGCATCCAGCGGATACTGCGAGAAATCGTGGTGATCGAAGAAGCGGCCCAGATAGTTAAGCGCGTCCTGTATCGACACCAGCGCGGCGGTGGTCTGATACTGCTGTTCCACATCCTCGGCGCTGTCGCCGACAATCACGCTGACGCCCTGGAAAATATGCAGATCCTCCGGCTGGCGGCCGTGTTCCACCAGCTGACGCTTTACGTCGCGATAGAACGCCTGCGCCTCTTCCAGCGTCGGCTGATGGGTGAAAATCGCGTCGGCATGGCGCGCCGCCAGCTTCTTGCCATCTTCGGAGGCGCCCGCCTGGAAGACGATGGGACGGCCCTGCGGCGTGCGCTGAATATTCAGCGGCCCGGCCACCTGAAAGAAATCCCCATGGTGGTCGATGGCGTGCAGCTTGCCCGGCTCGAAAAATTTGCCGCTCGCCTTATCGCGCACGAAGGCGTCCTCTTCCCATGAGTCCCACAGCCCCTTCACCACGGTGAGATACTCGTCGGCGATGCGGTAGCGCAGCGCATGTTCCGGATGCTGCCTGCGGGAAAAGTTTTTCGCCGAGCCCTCCAGCGGCGAGGTCACCACGTTCCAGCCGGCGCGGCCGCCGCTCAGGTGATCGAGGCTGGCGAACTGGCGCGCGGTAATAAACGGCTCGCTGTAGGAGGTGGATACCGTGCCCACCAGCCCGAGATGCTCGGTGACGCCCGCCAGCGCCGACAGCAGCGTCAGCGGCTCGAAGCGGTTGAGAAAGTGGGGAATCGATTTTTCATTGATATAGAGGCCGTCGGCGACAAACAGGAAATCGAACTTGCCCTCTTCCGCTTTGCGCGCGATGCGTTTCGCATAGTCGAAGCTGATGCTGGCGTCCGCCTGCGCGGCGGGGTGGCGCCATGCGGACATATTGCCGGAGGCGCCATGCAGGATGGTGCCCAGTCGAAGCTCTCTCGTGGTCATGATGTTCTCTCTGTTTTTGATGCAGCGGTGCAGCTCGCGCGGCGCATCTGGCCGCGCGAACGCCGTTCAGTTCAGGGGATCAGGTCAGGATGGCGTCGCAACATCGCGCGCTGAGCCGCTGCAGCGCGTGCTGCGCCAGCTGCGCGAAGTAGCGGGCGGCGGGCGCGATCAGCGCCTCGTCGGGATTAAAAGCGGAGTGATGCAGACCGAACGGGCTGGCGCTGCCGATGCTGACGAAGGCGCCGGGCGTCTGCTGGAGATAAAAAGCGAAATCTTCGCCGCCGAGGTGCAAATCGGCCGTCTGCACGCGGTAGCCCGCCTGCTCGGCAATCTCACTGGAAAAGCGCGCCCATTCAGGATCGTTGACCAGCACCGGCGGACCAGCGTGCCAGCTCAGGGTCGCCTGCGCGCCCGCCGCCTCGGCGAAATGGGTCACCAGCGCCCGCACGCGCGCCTCCAGTCCGGCGCGCACCTCGAGGTCGTGAGTGCGCGCAGTGCCTCCGAATTCCACGCTGCCGGGCAGCACGTTCCAGGTTTTGCCCGCGTCGATGCGCGTGACGCTCAGCACCAGGCTGTCGAGGGTATTGAAGCTGCGGCTGGTCAGGCTTTGCAGCCCCTGAATAATCTGGCTGGCGGCGACTATCGCGTCGACGCCCTCTTCGGGGTGCGCCGCGTGCGCCCCTTTGCCGCTGACGCGGATAATAAACTTGTCGGCGTTGGCGTAGAACGCGCCGCCGCGCGTGGCGAAGACGCCGGTCGGCAGGCCCGGCTCGTTGTGCATGCCGAAGATCGCCTGCACCCCTTCCAGCACCCCGGCGTCGATAAACTGCCGCGCGCCGGCGGCAATCTCTTCTGCAGGCTGAAACAGAATACGCACGCGTCCCTTCAGCGCTGTCTCATGCTGCTTCAGCAGCAGCGCCGCGCCCAGCATCACTGCGCTGTGCACGTCATGGCCGCAGGCGTGCATCACGCCGGGATGGCGCGAGTGAAAGGCCAGACCGCTCGCTTCATGCACCGGCAGCGCGTCGATATCGGCGCGCAGGGCGATCAGGCCCTCGCCCTGACCAATCTCCGCCACCAGCCCGGTTTTTAGCGGATAGTCCAGCAGCGCAATATCCGCCGCCTGCAACCATGCGCGCAGCCGCGCGGTGGTCGCCTCTTCATGGCCGGACAGCTCCGGCCAGGTATGCAGCTCGCGACGCCACGCAATCAGCTGGGAATCGAATGTGCTCATGGTTCTCTCCGCCAGGTTCAGGCCGCGACCAGATGGTGCGTCGCCAGCAGCTCCAGCGAGCGGATGCGCGCTTTCGGTTCGGCAATCGGCGTGTCGATAATAAATTCGTCAACGGCGTAATGCTGCTGCAGTGCATCCAGCTGGGCATGCACCTGCGCGGCGGTGCCTTTCAGCAGCGACGGCGTGCGCGGCTCGATAACGTAGTCGCTAAAGCCGCCCTGACGCACATAGCGTTCGGCCTGCTCAAGGCTGCCAACGTTGACGCCCTGGCCGCCTTTAACCTTGACGTGAAAGTGGCGCAGGCCGTTAACCAGCAGATCCGCCTCTGCCGGAGAGTCGGCCACCACCACCTGTACCGCGACAAGCGCGCGCTGGCCGCTAAGACGATGATAGGTGCCCAGGGTGTTCTCCATCAGCTGGCGGTCGCCGTTAAGATGAGCGGCGAACACCAGCTGCCAGCCCTGCTGCGCGGCAAGCGTGGCGCTCTCTTCGCTGGCGCCCAGCAGAAAACGGTTAGCCGGACGCGGCGGCAGCGGCGTGGCGTGCAGGGTCTCTTCTTCGTCAGCCTCGCGCTGCGGCGCGTCGAGCCACTGACCAAGCTGCTTCAGCTGCTCGGCGAAGCTGCCTTTTGCCTGCGCGTCTACGCCCGCCTGCAGCGCGCGGGTCGACAGCGGCAGCCCGCCCGGCGCCTTGCCAACGCCAAGATCGATACGGCCCGGCGCCAGCGACGCCAGCAGGTTGAAGTTTTCCGCTACTTTATAGGGGCTGTAGTGCTGCAGCATCACGCCGCCGGAGCCGACGCGAATATGCTGCGTCTGCGCGATAATCCAGGCGATCAGCACCTCCGGCGACGGACTTGCCAGCTGCGCAGTGTTGTGGTGCTCGGCCAGCCAGAAACGGTGATAGCCCCAGCGCTCCGCCTGTTGCGCCAGCTGCAAGGTGCGCTGTAAGGCGCTGCTGGCCGGCTCATCCGCGAGCACCGGCGATTTATCCAACAGACTCAGACGATATGACATTCACCCTTCCTCACTTATATCCAGTTGCGACTCAGTGTGGAGCGAGGCTAATAATTCGTAAAACAACAAATATGAAAAAAGGATGGCGAAAAATGGCATAGCGGCTGTTATTTCCGTCTGGCAATTCGATGCTGCATTAAATAAAAGCAGGCAGCGAGAGAAATAATAAAAGCTTCCATTTCTGGCGAATTACGCCCTTTCCCTTAATTTGCCGTTATTTGTTATTTTCAGATAAGCTTTGCGCAATTCGTTGGTTCATTTGGCCTGCGCCGCGTTCGATGATGAATTCCGTCTTTTAAGACAGTTGATAACAAAGGAATTCACATGACGCGTTTCACTTTTTCGCCACTGCCGCGCGCGCTGGCATTTGCTCTGCTTGCAGGGAGTATCACCGTTCACGCGGCGGAGACGCCGGTAAAAGGCGGCACGCTGATCTATCTTGAGCAGCAGGCGCACACCAATCTTTATCCGCCTGCGGGCGGCTTCTATCCCAACGGCGGCATCCTTAATCAAATCACCGATAAACTCACCTGGCAGAACCCGGAAACATTGCAGGTCGAACCCTGGATTGCCGAGAGCTGGAGCAGCAATACGGATAAGACCGAATATACCTTTAAGCTGCGGCCCGGCGTCACCTTCTCCGACGGCACGCCGCTGGACGCCAACGCGGTCGCGAAAAACTTCGATACCTACGGTCTGGGCAATAAAGCGCAGCGCCTGCCGGTCTCTGAAGTGATTAATAACTACGATCACAGCGAAGTGATCGATCCCCTGACGGTGAAGTTCTATTTCAAAAAGCCCTCGCCCGGTTTTTTACAGGGCACCGCCACCATCGGTTCTGGTTTGGTTTCGCTCAACACCCTCGCGCGTAATTTCGACCAGCTTGGCGACGCGCGCCATATTATCGGCTCCGGTCCCTTCGTGGTCAGCGACGAGAAGCTGGGCCGCGAAGTCGACCTGATCGCACGTAAAGGCTATCAGTGGGGGCCGAAAAACAGTCAGCAGCAGGGGCCAGCCAATCTTGACGGCATCAAAATCATCGTTACGCCCGAAGACAGCGTGCGCATCGGCGCGCTGCTGGCGGGCCAGGCGGATGTGATCCGTCAGGTGCAGGCCTATGACGAGAAGCAGGCGAAAGATCAGCACTTCCCGCTCTACGCGGCGCCGACGCGCGGCGTGAACGACAGCATCAGCTTCCGTCCCGACAACCCGCTGGTGAGCGACCTCCGCGTGCGTCAGGCGTTGCTGCACGCCACCAACGCGAAACAGGTAGTCGATACCCTCTTCTCGCCCAACTATCCGCAGGCTAAATCGGTCATCGCCGCTAGCGCGGCGGGCTTTGTCGATCTCAGCGACAGGCTGACGTTCAACCCGGAACAGGCGAAAAAACTGCTGGACGAAGCGGGCTGGCAGGCCGGCGCCGACGGCATCCGCGCCAAAGCAGGCAAGCCGCTGGCGCTGACCATCTATGAATCGCTGCCGCAGCCGCAGAACAAAGAGGTGCTGCAGCTGATTGCCCAGCAGTGGCGTCAGGTCGGCGTGGCGCTGACGGTGAAAGCGGGCGACGCGGGCAGTAAAACCCTTGACAGCCTCGATCCGCTGAAAACCCCGCTGACCGTCTCGGAAGTGGGCCGCGCCGATCCCGACGTCATCAAAAGCCAGTTCTATCCCAGCAACCGCGACGCGCTGCTGCAAAAAGGCGACTCCAGCGACAAGGTGCAAAGCTTCCGCGACGACAAGCTCAACGCGCTGCTGCTGGCGATCTCCGCCGAGGTCGATCCGGCGAAGCGCCTACAGCTAGCGGGCGACGCGCAGCGCTACCTGCTGGATAACGCCTACGTCATTCCGATCTTCGAGGAGCCGCAGGTGTTTGCTGGCGCGCCCTGGCTGAAAGGGGTGCGCTTTGAAGCGGTTGGCCGCCCGGCGTTCTACGGCGCCTGGCTGGAAAAACATTAAGGCGAGGTAAATGATGCAACACTATCTGCTGCGACGGCTGGGTAGCGGGCTGCTGGTGCTATGGGCGGCCTTTACCCTCTCCTTTGTGCTGCTGCAGGTGCTGCCCGGCGACGCGGTGCTGATTAAATTTCAGAACCCGGATTTGGGGCTGAGCCCGCAGCAAATAGCGGAGATGCGCCTCGCTTACGGCGCGGACAGCCCGCTGTGGCAACAGTATCTGCATACGCTGTTTGCCATGCTGCGCGGCGACTTCGGCTTTTCAGTGCAGGCGGGCGTGCCGGTGAGCGCTCAGATCGCCGATAATCTGCCGGGCACGCTGCGCCTGGCGCTGTGCGGATTTCTGCTGGCGACGCTGCTCGCCTTTGCGCTGGCGGCGCTGTCGCGTCAGCCCGCGCTGCGCGGCCTGCGTTCGCTGCTGCAGTCGGTCCCCGCGCTGCTTATCTCAATTCCGACTTTCTGGCTCGGCATTGCGCTGATCCAGATCTTCTCTTTTCAGCTGCGCTGGATACCGGTGATCAATCCCTCGCCGTGGCAGGGGCTGCTGCTGCCCATCGTCACGGTGGCGGTGCCGATCTCCGCGCCGCTGGCGCAGATCCTGCTGCGCAGCATTGATGAGGTTTCAACGCAGCCCTTTGTGGCGGTGGCGCGCGCCAAAGGCGCGAGCGAAAGCCGCGTGCTGTGGCGTCACGTCTTGCGTAATGCCATGCTGCCGGTGCTGACCATCGCCGGACTGCTGCTGGGTGAGCTGATCGCCGGCGCGCTGATCACCGAAACGGTGTTCGGCCTCGGCGGTCTCGGCCAGCTGACGCAGCAGGCGGTAAATAATCAGGATGTCGCGGTGCTGCAGGCGGTAGTGATGATCTCGGCGCTCGGCTTCGTGGCGATCAACCTGCTGGTGGATCTGCTGATGCCGCTGTTCGATCCGCGCCTGCAGCGCGTGGCGGGAGGTGCCCTGTGAGCCTTGTCGACTACGCCGCCGCGCGTCGCGCCTTAAGCGGACGCCGGGCGCTGCGTGTGCAGCCAGGGTTATGGCTGGCGTGGCTGGTGATCCTGCTGGCTATAGGCGCCGCACTCGCGCCCGCGCTCTTTACCGCCTGGAGCGCCACCGACGGCATTGCCGGGGCGCAGCGTCTGGCGCCGCAGGCGGAGCACTGGCTCGGCACCGATCAGCTGGGACGCGATCTCTGGGCGCGTATGGTGTACGGCGCCTCGGCGTCGCTCTCCGCCGCGCTGATCGCCGTGGCGATGGGGCTGACGGCGGGCACCGCGCTCGGCGTGCTGGCGGGCGCCAGCGGCGGCAAAACCGAGATGCTAATGATGCGCGCCGTCGACGTGCTGCTCGCCATCCCTTCTCTGCTGCTGTCGCTGAGCGTATTGATCCTGCTCGGCTTCGGCACGCTGCACGCCGCGCTGGCGGTAGGCGTGGCGTCAATCGCCAGCTTTGCCCGGCTGGCGCGCGGCGAAGTGGTGCGCATTCGCCACAGCGACTATGTCGAGGCGGCCTTCGGCAGCGGCGGCACCTTTTTCGCCGTGCTGCGCCGCCATATTTTGCCCAACGCGCTGACGCCGGTGATCGCCTTCGCCGCGCTGCAGTTCGGCCAGGCGATCCTCGCGCTCTCGACGCTCAGCTTTCTCGGCTACGGCACGCCGCCGCCCGCGCCCGAATGGGGGCTGCTAATCGCCGAAGGCCGCAACTATCTCGCTACCGCATGGTGGCTTACCACTTTCCCCGGTCTGCTGGTGATCGCCGTGGTGCTGTCCGCCAATCGCATTAGCATTCAGATTGCAGGAGGTCGCCGATGAGCGCATCCGCGCCGCTGCTGGCGGTGAAACATCTCAGCCTGAGCTATCGCAGCGGGCATCAGTGGCGTCAGGTAGTGCATGACGTCAGCTTTGAACTCCGGGCCGGGGAAATGGTGGCGCTGGTGGGCGAATCGGGCTCCGGCAAAACCACCACCGCACAGGCCATTATCGGGCTGATGGCGGAGAACGGCCGCCGCGACGGTGGCGAGATCCGCCTCAACGGCGAAGATATCGCCGACTGGTCGCAGAAGCGGCTCGATCGGCTGCGCGGCGTGCGCATAAGCCTGGTGCCGCAGGATCCGGGCAATTCGCTCAATCCGGTGCAAACCGTCGGCGCGCAGGTTGAGGAGATCCTGCGCCTACATAGCGACCTCAGCGGCGATGCGCGCCGCCGCCGCGTGGTGGAGCTGCTGACGCGCGTCGGCCTGAGCCATCCGCAGCAGCGCGTCGATCAATATCCGCACCAGCTGTCGGGCGGCATGAAGCAGCGCGTGCTGATCGCTATCGCGCTGGCGCTCAGCCCGGATCTGATTATCGCCGACGAACCCACCAGCGCGCTCGACGTGACGGTGCAGAAGCGCATCCTCGATCTGCTCGACGCGCTGCGCCGCGAGTCCGGCACCGCCGTGCTCTTCGTTACCCACGATCTGGCGCTGGCGGCCGAGCGCGCGGATCGCATTATGGTATTTCGCCACGGCGAGATTCAGGAGTCGGGGCCGGCCGCGCAGCTGGTCGGCGCGCCGCAGCATCCTTATACCCGCCAGCTGTTGCGGGATGCGGCGCCGCATCGCGTCGCACGGCGCGCGCCCGACCGGCTGGCGACGCCTGCGATTAGCGCCACCGCCATCGGCAAGAGCTTCGCGCTGGGCAAAAACAGGCGGCTGCAGGCGCTGCACAACGTCAGTTTTCAGGTGGCGAGCGCCTCGACCCACGCGCTGGTGGGCGAATCTGGCTCCGGTAAAACTACGCTGGCGCGCATTCTGCTCGGCTTCGAGCAGGCGGACAGTGGCAGCGTGACGCTGGACGGCGCGCCCGTCGGCGACCTGCACGGCGAAGCGCTGCGCCAGCTGCGACGTAAGATCCAGTTCGTTTATCAGAACCCGTTCGCCTCGCTCGATCCGCGCCAGACGCTGTTGCAGATCATTGAGGAGCCGCTGCGCAATTTCGAACGGCTCGGCGCCGCTGAGCGTCGGCGGCGGGTTGAAGCGGTCGCCGAGCGCGTGGCGCTGCCTGCGGAGATGCTGTCGCGCGGCGCGCGCGAGCTTTCCGGCGGCCAGCGTCAGCGCGTCGCCCTTGCTCGCGCGCTGATCCTCAACCCCGACATTCTGGTGCTGGACGAGGCGACCTCGGCGCTCGATGTGACCGTTCAGGCACAGATCCTGCTGCTGCTGCAACAGCTGCAAAACGAGTTAGGACTCACCTATCTGTTTATCACCCACGATCTGGCGACGGTGCGCCATATGGCCGACAGCGTCACGGTATTGCGCGCAGGCGAAGTGGTGGAAAGCGGTGACGTTGTCACCCTGTTCGCCTCCCCGCAGCACCCCTATACCCGCGAACTGATCGCCGCCATTCCCCAATTTACTCCGCGAATGAGGGCTTCCGCATGAGGCGACGCATTGGCTTTTTCACCCGACTGCTGGACAAGGTGCCTGCGCAGCAGCGCTACCGTCTGGCGACCGAGCAGATCCAGCATGCTGAACGGCTCGGCTTCGACAGCGCCTGGATCGCCCAGCACCATTTTCACGAGGCGGAAGGCGGCCTGCCCGCGCCGCTGGTGTTTCTGGCGCACGTCGCCGCGCACACCCGCACCATTCGCCTCGGCACGGCGATTATCACCCTGCCGATGGAGAACGCCCTGCGCGTAGCGGAGGATGCGGCGGTGCTGGATCTGCTGGCTGAAGGACGGCTGGAGATCGGTCTGGGTTCCGGCGGCACGCCAGACTCCTTTTTGCCGTTCGGCCTGACCTTCGACCAGCGCGCCGCCGCCTTCGCCGATAACCTGCATCAGCTGCTCGGCGCCTGGCGTGGCGATTCGCTGGCGCATCCCGACAATCATCTCTATCCCGCCGCGCCGCAGCTGGCGCAGCGCGTCTGGATCGCCACCTTTTCCGCCGAAGGCGCGGCGCGCGCCGGGGCGGCCGGACACGGGCTGATGCTGTCGCGCACCCAGCCGCGCCCGGCCAGGGATCCCGCGCTGCCGCTGGATGCGATACAGAACCCGATTATCGACGCCTACCTCGACGCGCTGCCCGCCGGGGTGGCCCCGCGCATTCTCGCTTCGCGCACCGCCTTTATCGCCGATTCAGACAGCTATGCGCGCCGCGTCGCAGAGCCGGGCATCCGTCAGCAGGCGCAGCAGTACCGCGCCGCCGGACACGCGCTGCGCGGCGAATCGCTGGACGACCTTTTCGCCCAGTTCGACGCCCACGTCGGTGACGGTGTCACGGTGCGCGCCTCGCTGGCGCAGGACAGCGTGCTGCCGCGCGTTACCGATATCTCTTTTCAGGTGCACTCGGTCGAGCCGTCGCCCGCCGATACGCTGCGCTCCATTGAACTTATCGCCGAACAGCTTGCGCCCTGGCTGCGCACGCTCACCTTTCAGGAGACCCTATGACTCACTCTCACGATCTACTGGCGCAACTGGCCGATATCGATCCCGCTGGCGCGCTGGCGCAGGCGCGCGCCACGCGCGATGCCGCTACCCGCCACGCGCAGGGCAGCTACGAGGTGCTGTTTAGCCAGCAGGAGAGCGATTTTCCGCTGGCCGAGCGCCTTGCGCTGGCGGCGCAGGTGGCCGAATGGCACGGCGCTGAACGGCTGCGCGCCCACTACGCCGCCCATCCGACGTATCAGCCGCTGAGCGACGACGCGCGCCATCAGCAGGCGCGCGATTTTGCTCAGCGCCTGACCGTTGAGCCGATCGCCGCCGCGCCGTCGCACATTGACGCCTTGCGCGATGCAGGCTGGAGCGAGCGCGGCGTGGTGACGCTGGCGCAGCTGGTCGGCTTTATCAGCTTTCAGAGCCGACTGCTGGCCGGTTTGCGCCTGCTGCAGGGCGAAGAGAGCGGCAGTCCAGCGCACGCCGCCGTCGCGGGCCGCTGGCACAGCGCCGCGCAGACCGCCAGCGGCCAGACGGCGCTGACCGCCTTTACCCAGGCAGAACTTGGCTGGGAACCCTGGCTGGCGGCGAAGCTGCTGGCGGAGTTCAGCGCCGACGAGCAGGCGATTCTGGCGCGCTTCGGCCACAGCGACTCCGACTATTTCCGCCTGCTGGCGCGCAACCAGCCGGTGCTGGAGCAGCGCACCCTGACCGATAAAGGCATTTTCTACACCTCCGGTGGGCTGCCGCGCGCCGAACGGGAACTGGCTGCAACGGTGGCGAGCAAGATCAACGGCTGCATCTACTGCGCCTCGGTGCACGCGCGCAAGGCGTCGCAGCTCTCGAAAGATAACGATGCGGTACAGAAACTGCTTAACGTCGCGCCCGGCGCGGTGCTGTCGCACGGCCAGTCGCCGCGCTGGGCCGCCGAGATCGACTTCGCCGCCTCGCTCTCCGACACGCCGCCCTCCGTGCGTCTGAATCAGCTTCAGGCGCTGCGCGACCAGGGGCTGGATACGCTGGCGCTGCTCGACCTGATCCAGTCAACCGCCTTCTTCGCCTGGGCGAACCGCCTGATGCTGACGCTCGGCGAGCCTTTTTTGCCCTCTGACGCACAAGGATAAGCATGTCTTCTACTGACCAACTGATCGCCTGGCGGCGCGAGCTGCATCAGCATCCTGAGCTGTCGAATCATGAATTTCAGACCACCGAGCGCATCACGCGCTGGCTACAGCAGGGTGATATTCGCCTGCTGCCGCTGCCGCTGAAAACCGGCGTGGTGGCGGAGATCGGCCATGGCGACCCCGTAATCGCGCTGCGCGCCGATATCGACGCGCTGCCGATTGATGAAGCTGTCGACCATCCCTGGACGTCGCAGCAGCCCGGCGTGATGCACGCCTGCGGGCACGACCTGCATACATCGGTAATGCTTGTCGTCGCGCACCGCCTGCGCCAGCAGGAGCAGCAGTTGCCCGGCCGGGTGCGCATTCTGTTCCAGCCGGCGGAAGAGACCTTTAACGGCGCGCAACAGCTGATCGACGCCGGCGCGCTGGAGGGCGTGCAGGCGATTTTCGGCATGCATAACGCGCCGGATCTGCCGCTCGGCACGCTGCGCACGCGCGGCGGCGCCTTTTACGCCAATGTTGATCGCTTCACCATTCGCATCCGCGGTAAGGGTGCGCACGCCGCGCGGCCGCATGAGGGCATCGATTCCATTGTGGTCGGCAGCCATATCGTCACTGCGTTGCAGACCCTGCCGAGCCGCGTTTTCAGCGCGCTGGAGGCAGTGGTGCTGAGCGTGACGCGCTTTACCGCCGGCAACAGCTGGAACGTGCTGCCGCAAAGCGTCGAGCTGGAAGGCACGGTGCGCACCCATAACCACGCCATCCGCGAGACGATCCCGCACCGTATGCGCCAGCTGATCGGCAGCATCGCCGCGGGTTTCGGCGCGGAAGCGGAGCTGGAGTGGATCGCCGGGCCGCCCGCGCTGGTCAATACGCCCGCCTGGGCCGACTTTGCGCTGGATCTGGCGCAGGCGCGCGGCTTCGCCACCGAGCGCGGCACGCCGCAGATGGGCGGCGAAGACTTCGCGTTCTATCTGCACCATGTGCCGGGCGCCTTTGTCAGCATCGGCAGCGCCAGCCCATTCGGGCTGCATCATCCGGGTTTCGATCCCGATGAGGGCATGCTCGAAGCGGCGGTGGACTATTTTACGCAGCTTGCGCCGCGCGCCCTGGATATCGTGGCCAGCGCATGACAAAAAAGAGGAGAAAGGAGATGGCGATTCCCGTTCCCGTACCGGTGCTGGATCATGTGGTCATTAACGTGGCGGACAGGCTGGACGAGGCGAGCGCGCTCTACCGGCGGCTCGGCTTTCAGCTCAGTGAACGCGGCCACCATACGCTCGGCTCCAGCAACCATCTGGCGATTTTTGGCGAGAACTACCTGGAGCTGCTGGGCTACGAGCCAGGCCGCGGCGAACAGCGCAAAGATTTATGGCAGGCGCCGCCTGGCCTGACCGGACTGGTATGGAAAACGCAAGATGCGGAGAGCGCCTGGCTGCATCTGCAGCGTCAGGATCTGGACGGCGACGCGCCCGCCGCCTTTCACCGGCCGGTGACGCTGCCTGACGGCGAAGCGAGCGAGGCGCACTTCCGCACCGTGCGGCTGCGCCCGGCGCTGATCCCCAACGGCCGCAGCTTTTTCTGCCAGCACGATACGCCGCACGCGGTGTGGCAGGCTGCCTGGCAGACGCATCCTAACGGCGCGCGCAATATCAGCGAGTTTGTCATCGTGGCGCAGGATCCGGCGCTCTCCGCTCAGGTTTACAGCCACCTGTTCGGCGCGGATCGCATCCTCGCCTGTCAGGATGGCGCCTTCGTGCTGAAGGCGGGCGAAGCGAAGGTGCGTTTCGCCTCCGCCGCCTATGCGCAGACGCGCTTCGGCTCGCTGCCGGCGGATTATGACGGCTCGGCGCGTATGTCCGCGCTCAGCTTCCGCAGCGACGATCTGGCGAAGGTGAAAGCGAGCCTGCTGCTGGGGGATATTCCCTTTCGCGAGGAGCCGGATGCGATTGTGGTGGCGGCAGACCAGGGTTTTAACGTAGCGCTGCGTTTTCATTTGTGAGTAAGGGATAGTACAGCCATTACCTCCTTCTCCAGGCTGTTGCGCTGCATCTAAGGCGGCGGCCTGAGAGATCATGGTTTTACAACGGCGTGTTCTCTGTGACAACTGTCAGCTATTCCGACTTCAGGGCAAAACGACGGAGCCTTATGTGCAAATGAATATCGGTTGACACGACAACCTACCTACTAGTAGATTGATGGGCAGCCGTTACCTTATCTTTATTGTCGGAGTATGCATGAATACCGAACGTTCACCGAAAGCCGCAGAAATCATGCATCACGCCAGGATGCTGCTCACCTCAGGCGGCCATAAAAGCTTTAGCTACGCCGATATAGCCGAACGTGTACAGATTCGCAAAGCCAGTATTCATCATCACTTCCCAAACAAAGCTGATTTAGTACAGGCGGTAGTCAGTGATTATCGTCAGCAGGCGCAGGCAGGAATGGCGGCAACCAGCCAGCACTTTGCCGGGGATGCACTGGGCGAAATTAATGGCTATGTGAATTACTGGGCGACCTGCATTAAAAACAACGATTCGCCCTTCTGCATTTGCGTCATGCTGGCGGTGGAATTACCGGTTTTACCTGAAGAGGTGGCGAAGGAGGTCAGCGGGCATTTTACGGACCTTACCGAATGGCTGACTGCCGTGCTGGACAGGGGCGAAAAGAGCGGCGTATTTACCCTGCGCGAAAGTGCAGCGACGGAAGCAAAATCTTTTATGGCAACGGTACACGGTGCGATGGTCGCAGCGCGCGCCTTTGATAACGTTGACCTGTTCCTGCACATTGTCGAACCGGCAATCAATAAGCTAATCAAAACCAACGCATTACTGCCTGCTTAAAAGCGGCGTCTGCGGCTCTTTATTTTTGCTCTCGTTTCACTCTGCTCTGCCTTTCGCTGGCAGACAGAAAAATAAAGCTGCTCTGAACATTTAATCCCATTGTACAGGGGAGTAAGCAGCTGGATTTGTCGTTGTTGTTTAGCCTACCTTCTAGTAGGTACCCGGACTAAGATTTAAACCAACAGGCATAATGCTGGTGAAATTATGCTTATACGCGCTTGCCATTATGGGGAAGTTATTTATGACCAGTATTGGTGCTCTGCCTGCAGCGGTAAATTTAATATTGTCGAACGTTGACAGCATAAAAAACCGCTCTCCCGATTCTGTTGCATCAGGCTTCCAGACCCTCTTGCAGAACCAGGTGAAAGCTTCACAACGCCATGCGTTAAATATCGAAACTTTGCAGCTAAAACAGTCAGAAAATATCTCATCGCATCGATTAGACACCGATACCCTGCTTGCACAGCTGCTTGCCAGTAGAAAAATGCTCTTACTTCCCAGAACTGCCGAATGTCACTCAGCAACGACCTACAAGAGAGCGTTGGCAGAGTGTCGTCGGGATAATCACTCTGATAGTGAAGCCTGTGAAATACATTCTTCTGCGCATATTCAAAATACCCATTCTCGCTCATGTCCTGGCCGCATCAATGATTCAGATGCACTGAACCTGGCGTGTAATACGCCTGTCGCAGGCATTCAGGTTGCGGCTCAGCCGCATTTTCCTGTCATGGCGATGCTGCCGCTTGCCTACCTGTTTATTTGGGTTTCTCCCGAGTTTGTCCGGTTCCCTGTGCGATTTTCTAACGGCCATTCCTTGCGCATACGCAGAGTTCGTCTTTTAGGCCGCACAGGTCGTCGCCAGACTGGTCATAGCCTTAATGAAGAGGATTAATTTCGTCATGCGTTTATGCAACAAACAACGTTTATTTTGTCTGTAACAGCCCCTGTCTATCTGGAGAATCATTATGCAAAGCAAACAATTAACATCCGATCACTCGCAAAACCATTGGCTTCAGTCTTACTATTATATGCGCGCTGCGGTATCTGTTATCTGGATTACGCTTGCGGTACTTCTCGGGAAAGAGAATCCCGTTATCGGTGCCGTTCTGCTGGTTCTCTATCCTGCCTGGGACGCACTCGCTAATTATATCGATGCTCAAAAATCAGGAGGTTTAGCGGTAAACCCGCCGCAGAAATTCAACCTTATTGTCAGTATGATTGTCGCGCTGGCTATTGTCTGGGCGCTCTCCATAAGTATAAACGCCACCATCAAAGTCTTTGGTTTATGGGCAATATTTTCTGGCGTGCTGCAACTTTCCGCTTCCCTCCGTCGCTGGAAAACCTCTAACGGGCAGTGGGCGATGATTTTAAGCGGCGCGCAATCTGCATTAGCGGGCATATTTATGTTTAAGCAGGCCAGCAGTGACCAGCTTTTAGATGTCACGACTGTTGCACCCTATGCGGCTTTCGGCGTCTTCTATTTCCTGATCTCAGCCGTCACCCTGACGATAAAAAACAGCCGCAAAAGTAAAATCATTGCCAAACGACAAGTGGATTAACGGGGAATAGTCCTGTCTAAAAATACGCCTGACCCTCTTTGCTGAGTGAACAAGCGAGGCGTTCGCCCTTTCCTTTATTCAAACTTATGGCGAGAGATAAATATATGTCTACTGATAATTATCAGGCAGCGCTATTATCGCATCGACAAACGATCGATAATCTTGATGCCGCACTCATTTATATTCTGGCAGAGCGATTTCGGTGCACGCATAAAGTCGGTGAGCTTAAGGCAGCGCATAATATGCCGGAAAGCGATAAAAACAGGGAAGCGGTGCAGCTAGCCAGATTGAAAGCGCTCGCGGAAAGTTCAGGTCTCGATGTGACTTTTATGGAAGAAGTGATGCGTAAAATTATTGACGAGGTCGTACGCAGGCATGAAAAATTAAAAGCGTAACGCTGTAGCAAATTAACTTTCTTTAAAAGCCAGCATACTGTCGGCGATATCGAGCATGGCGCGCAGGCGATCCATATGCCGGAGGTCTTGATGGTAGCCTACCCAGATATCCCTTGATGGCGGCAGATCGGGAGTGGCAATACGCTGCAGTCCGGGAGTGGCATCGCCCAGAGGTTGCGGCAATACGGCAACGCCCATGCCGCACCGGCACATTTGCGCCTGAATCGCCCGGCTGGTGCTTTTAAAGGCGGGTCTTGACTGTGGAAAACGCTCGAGAAGCCAGGCGACATCGGGAAAGTGCGATTGCTCGGTGTTCATCAGGATTAGCCCCACCGACGCGGGATCGACGACCATTTTTTGCGCATTTTCAGGCGTGCCATAGAGAGCGTACGGCATACTCATCAGGCGACGCTGGACAATATCGGGATCGGTAAAGGGTACGATGCGGAACGCGATGTCGGCGTCGCGGCGCGACAGATTGAGCAGGCGGAAACTTGCGATGACTTCCGGCACAATCGCCGGATGACGACGCGTCAGTTCGCCGAGAACCGGCGCCAGAACATAGTTAGCAAACCACTCTGCTGACGATATGCGCAATATTCCTTCAAGTCGGTCATGATTCCCGGCCAGGCGACGTTCCAGCGCCAGCGCGGAGTTCTCCATCGCTTCCGCCAGCTTCATCACGCCGTCACCGGCGTCAGTGAGGACCAGCCCCTCCTTTGTCCGACGAAATAGCGCCTGCTGCGCCTCATCCTCAAGCGCCTTTATGCGGCGTCCGATCGTTGGGTGGCTCACGCCCAGACTCTGGGCCGCTTTGCCGAAAGAACCGTTGCGCATCACTGCAAGAAATACCTGAGCGTCACCCCACTCCATGCCGCCGCCTCGCCGTTCAAAAATGAACGTTGAATATACAAAATTGTCAGTTCTCAAACAAGTTTGTAGGTATCACCATAGCTTCCATCACTCAATAGCCCTATGTGGCCTGTCAGGAAGCTGAAAACATGCACAAATTAAAAGATAAAGTTGCCCTTGTTACCGGTGGCTCCAAAGGTATCGGAGCAGCGATTGCCCGTCAGCTCGCGGCTGACGGTGCGCAGGTCATCGTCAATTACGCCTCAGACAGAATCGGGGCCAATAAGGTCGTGGCCGATATTGAAGCCGCCGGTGGACGGGCCGTGGCGGTAGCGGCGGATGTCACCCGCCAGACAGCGGTCCAGACGCTGGTCAACGCAGCCATCGACCATTTCGGCCGCCTGGACATTGTGGTGAACAACGCTGGCATTTATCAGTTCGCCAGCATTGAAGAGAGCACCGAGGCGCTCTATCGCAGACAGTTCGACATCAATGTTCTGGGACCGCTGTTAGTGACCGCCGCCGCCGCGCCGCACCTCGGCAATGGCAGCAGCATCATTAACATCAGTTCCTTCGTCACCCGCGTTTTTATTGCCGAGAGCGCCATCTACAGCGGCGCCAAAGGCGCTATTGACGCCATCACCGGCGTTCTTTCTAAGGAACTTGGTCCACGCGGCATCCGCGTCAACGCGGTAAACCCTGGCCTGATTGAAACGGAAGGCAGCCATAGCGTCGGCGCGATGAACTCGGACTTTCAGACGTGGAATGAAGAGCAGACGCCGCTCGGCCGCATTGGCCAGGTGCAGGATGTTGCGCCGATCGTCTCTTTTCTCGCATCGGACGAGGCGCGGTGGATCACCGGCGAGGTGATCCTGGCCTCCGGCGGTATGCGCTGAGCCCTGACGGCGTAACGCCCTATTCTGCCATCACCCTACCTCCCTTACCGGGACCGTTCCAAAGGAGTGTTCTATGTCGGCACATAGCCTCACGCAAGCCGAGCCGCGTCGCTGGGCGATGTTTATCATTCTGCTGGTCGGAGCCTTTTTGCCGCCGCTCGATTTTTTTATCGTTAACGTGGCGCTGCCTGCTATTCAGAGCAACCTGGGCACCTCTTCCTCGGCTGAACAGCTGGTCATTTCCTCCTATGCGGCCGTTTATGCGGTAACGCTCATTACCGGCGGCCGCCTGGGCGATATTTACGGTCGAGGAAAGATGTTTTTCCTGGGGCTTATCGGTTTTGCCGCCGCATCGCTGCTGTGCGGCTTAGCCTGGTCGCCGTGGGTGCTGATTACCGGACGCATATTGCAGGGCGCGACAGCCGCCATTATGGCGCCCCAGGCGCTGGCGTCCGTGCAGGCCATTTTCCCGGAGGCGGAGAAGCCCTTAGCGCTGAGTATTTATGGCGCCGTCTTTGGTCTGGCCTCCGTAATCGGACAGGTGTTGGGCGGCATCCTGATTTCAGCGGACCTGTTTCACCTGGGGTGGCGAGCAATTTTCCTCGTTAACCTGCCGGTGGCGCTGCTGGTCATGCTTTTTGGCCTGCCGTTGCTTAAAGAAACGCGGGCGCCATCGGCACAGCGGCTCGACCCCGTCGGTATGCTGCTGGCAACCCTGACGCTGAGCGCGCTGATTGTGCCGTTGATTGAAGGCCGTGAGGCGGGATGGCCCTGGTGGACCTGGCTGTTATTCGTTGCTTTCCCGCTGCTGGCCGCGTGGTTATGGCGTTATGAACGGCGCCTTAGCCAGAATGGCGGTTCGCCGCTGCTTGATCCCGCCGTGTTACGCGCGCCTGGTCTGGGCCAGGGACTGGCGATCGTGCTGCTGTTTTACTCTATCGGCGCGTTCTTTCTGCTGTTTTCTGTTTATCTGCAGGGCGCGCTGCACTTAAACGCCCTGACCGCGGGTACGCTTTTTCTGCCCTTTGGCATCGGCTTTCTGATTGGTCCATTACTGACGCCGTACCTGAGGCGTTTTGCTGGAAATTACCTTAGCGCCATCGGGATGGGATTCGAGACCGCAGGATTAGCGGGCCTGGCATGGTTGATCGCCCATACGCTGACGGGCACGCCTCCTGCCATGCTGCCGCTCGCGCTACTCCTTTTTGCCACCGGTCTGGGCCAGGGGCTGGCGATGCCAACGCTGGTGCGGATGGTGACAGGCCAGGTTGCGCCAGCGTTTTCAGGTATGATTGCCGGCGTAACCAGCTCGGCGCTACAGATCAGCACGGCGCTGAGCGTCGCCGTTATCGGCGGCATTTTTTACAGCCTATTGGGCACCAGCAATAGCGGAGCGGATATCGCCCATGCCTTTATCGTCGCCCTTCTGGCAATGGCAGCCTGCCTCGCGACGGGCGCAGGGCTGAGTATCCGGCTAATTCGACGCGCCTCTGCGCCCTCTGCCGCCCGGCCCCGTTTTTGCCTCAAGTAACATAACAAGCGTTAGCTGGCTGAGCGAATTCCCGTTTGATTCGCCAGCCAGCAGAGGGGGGTGTCATCGGTCTACCTGAGCTTTTCCACCCACTCTACGCAAAACTCCAGATAGGCGCGCACCAGCGCGGAAGGATGTTTATGGCGGACGTAGACAAGATGTAGCGGAAGCTTCTGCGTGGCTATACCAGGTAAAAGCTGTACCAGTTCCCCCTTCTCTAGCCAGGGTCTGGCTGAAAAATCCAGCAGCTGCGCAATGCCCTTGCCGCTCAGCGCGTAATGCATTAAGCCCTGTGAATTATTAGTAGAGAATACCGGCTCATATTTCACTTTTTCGCTACCAGATTCCCATTCAAAATAGCCATGACTCAGGCTCTCACAGGCAGCAACTGGCAGCCTGGCCATTTCAGCCAGCGTTTTGGGGGTACCATAACGTGCTAATAATTCGGGACTGGCGACAAACAACGTTTCCATGGTCATCAGTGGCTTTGCAATGACATCATCCGTATTCAGGTTGCCCATTCTGAGCGCGACGTCGACGCCATCCTCAAACAAGTCCACCAACCTTTCGCTGGCGTGACAAAATACGGTGATATCAGGATAACGCTGCTGGAATTCGATGATGAGATCCCACCATAGCGTGAAATCAGGCGGGACGGAGAGACGCAGTTTGCCCTGAAGCCTGTGGACCGAGGTTACGCACTTTTGCGCATCTTCCAGCAGCTCAACGCCCAGTCGGGCCTGTTCAAAGAACTGTTGCCCTTTATGCGTGGGTTTAACCCCCTGCCGTGAACGCTCCAGCAGCTGCACCTTCAATGCCTGCTCAAGCTCATTGATTTTTCGACTTAGCGTGGAGATGGGCACGCCTGTTCTTTCGCTCGCCGCAGAGAAGCTGCCAGCACTCACCACTGCAATAAACAATTTCGTCGCGTTAAAATCCATTTTTACTTTCCATATATGGAAATCAAGTATCTATTTTTGGCGATTCCATTCCATTTTTCCAGGCGTAAAATTTTGCCTGTGTGATTTTTCCAGGATTATCACTTTTAAGGAGATACCCTATGTCTGCATTAATGCTTTTTAAAGATGTGGTGCGTGAGCGCCATTCCGTCCGCCATTTTCTTCCTCATCCGGTTCCGGAAGAGATTCTCCGCTCGGTGTTAGAGGATGCGCAGCGCTCACCTTCTAACTGCAATACTCAGCCCTGGCAAACGCATATTGTCTCAGGCTCAAAACGGGATGCGCTGAGCAACGCCCTTCTCGCGGCGGATGGCGCGGGAGAGTTAACGCCAGACTTCAGTTTTGACACCCGTGATTTTCATGGCGTCTACCATGAACGATCTAAAGCGCAGGGGGCGGCTTATTATCAGGCTATTGGCGTTAAACGTGAGGACTTCAATCAGCGTCGCGATGCCTCGCGTCGAAACCTCGAATTCTTTGGCGCACCCCATGTAGCGCTGCTTTTTATGCCGGAGGTGGGCGATAACGTTCGTGTCGCTGGCGACATAGGCATGTATGCGCAGACGCTTCTGCTCTCTCTTACTGCTCACGGTTTAGGCGGCATTCCGCAGACCATGCTGGGCTTTTATGCTGAAACCATCCGTAAAGAGCTGGGCATCGATCCGTCGTTGAAGTTACTGTTCGGTATCTCGCTGGGCTATCCGGACAGAGATCATCCTGCAAATCAGTACAGAATTAATAAAGCGCCTCTCGGCGAAAGCGTCACTTTTCATCGGTGAGTGAGGCGTTTGATAAGCTTTACAGAGTGGATTTCTGTATGGAGAGACAGGACTGAGGTGTGGCTATAAGCGAATGTCCGCTTTGGGCGAAAAGCGGACGTCAAAACGGTGAGAAGTGTGAAGACTCAATTAACGTATTTACTTATTCACACATTGATTCTCACCTGACATATCATCTCAGCAATCATTGTCAACCCTGAATATGGTAGTGGTGCATCCTGTCTTTATCGCGTTAGTCTATCTGCCTGGAAAGGATCACAAACAAGAAGCTCTGTATGGAAATTATTTTAATGCGTCATGGAAAGCCTGCTTTTACAGGATCTGCGAAAGTAACCAGCCGTGAAATGTCCAACTGGATTGCAGAATATGATCTTTCTGATACAGGAGAAGATTTACCGCCTGAGTCCAGTAAATCTTTAGCCTTCAGCGCATCGCGAATCATAAGTAGTCCTCTTCCCAGAGCACTTTCTTCTCTGAAAACATTAGGGCATGAACCGGACGTGATTGATGAGGCTTTCAGGGAAGCAGGTCTGCCGGTATTTCACATGCCCGGTTTCAGGTTATCCCCCATCGTGTGGGCTGCTTTTTTCCGCGTCATGTGGTTATGCGGCATATCCCGTAATGTGGAACGCGTGGGAGTAGCAAAGAAACGCGCTATTCAGGCTGCGGATATTCTTCTGGCGTTTGCAAAAGCATCCGATGGCCCTGTGCTTCTTATGGGACACGGAGTGATGAATCGGCTAATTGCAAGAGAGCTGAGGTCGCTGGGTTTCAAAGAATATTGTTCTCAGGGGAGTGGTTACTGGAACGCGAGTATCTACAGGCTTCAGTAAGTAAATATATTGAGTGCATATCCGGCGTCTCCAGACATTGAAAGATTGATCACAGCAATTAACTCTGGGTCGCGCTCCTCAACCTCTCACTTCCCTGCTCCCTGCTGCCTCAAATGATTAATCCACTATACTGACCAATGCACTTCTGATTTCTCTACAAGGCTGCTCAGGGTTAATAGCCTGACGCCAGCCACCCTATAAGCATCTGGAGAACAACATGCAAAAGAATAAAACCCTGAAAGCACTGCTGACCGCATCGGCAGTAGTCGCAATGTTTAGCACGGCTGGCGTGTATGCCCAGACGCCAACCAGCCCCGCGCAGAACGGCGCCGCAGGCCAGACCGCATCAGGCGGCAAGCTCAGCACCGGCGACGAAAAAGCGCTGAAGGATATGGCGCAGGCCAATATCAATGAAGTCGCCGCCGCCAAAATCGCGCTGAGCAAAGCGCAAAGCAGCGAAGTGAAAGCCTACGCGCAGAAGATGGTCGACGATCACGGTGCTGCCTTGACCAAAGTCCAGACGGTCGCCGAGCAAAAAGGCGTGACGCTGCCGACGGAGCCGGACGCCAAACACAAAACCATGGCAGCGAAACTGGAAAAAGAGAGCGGCGCCGCCTTTGACAAGATGTATATGACCAATGCCGGCACCATGGACCACAAGATGGTGCTGTCAAAACTGCAAAGTGACGCCAAAAAGATTAAGGATCCCGATGTGAAGACCCTGGCTGACGCGCACACGCCGGTGGTAGAAGAGCATCTGAAGGCCGCCCAGCAGATGACGCAGGCAGGCAAGTAAACAGCTTGCTCGGTAGTAACAATGTCCTGTGACCCGGGTCGAAAGGGTTGCAGGAAAACAGATCGCGAGTGTCAGCGTTGAGGAAGCGGGACGGCCCCTCTATTAAGGTGCCGATTGATGTTTGCCTGTATGCCGTCGCAAACTGACACTCACTCCTGATGTTGATCGCCAGTACGCGCCCACAGCGGCCTTCGCAGGCTTGATAACGCAAAGAGGGCGAAGCACCGCGTCTGACACTGAACAGACATCCTTCACCTCGAATGCAACCTTCCCCTCTATCCGCTCCTCTGCAGGTTGCTGTTCCTATTTTTCCTCAAGGCAACGCATTCCGATAAGCGGTTGACTTACGCCGCGATAACCAGAGAATGATGCTCTCCGGATAGTTAGCGATATGAAAGGGAGTTTACCATTAGTTATTCCACCGTCTCCTTCTGCGCGGCGCGCAAAAAACTGCTAATCGCCGTCGCGCTGCTGCTGGCTGGCTGCGCCTCCGAGCCGCCCAAATCGCTGGTCACGCCCTTTCCCGCCGCGCAACCGCAGCCGCAAAAAACCACGCCGGCAGCCGCGCAGCAGCCGGTACGTGGCGTCTGGCTGGCCACCGTTTCTCGTCTCGACTGGCCGCCGGTCAATTCGGTCAACGTCAGCAGCGCGACGCAGCGCATTCAGCTACAGCAGCAGGCGCTGACGGCCAAACTCGACAGGCTGAAAAGCCTCGGCATCAACACGGTCTTTTTTCAGGTCAAACCGGACGGCACCGCGCTCTGGCGCTCCGATATTCTACCCTGGTCCGATATGCTGACCGGCACTATCGGCGCCGATCCCGGCTACGATCCGCTGATGTTTATGCTGGATGAGGCGCACAAGCGCGGCATGAAAGTGCACGCCTGGTTCAATCCCTACCGCGTCGCCGTCAATACCCGTCCGTCAACCCTTGCCGAGCTGAACCGCACCCTGTCGCTGCATCCCGCCAGCGTCTACGTGCTGCACCGCGACTGGATCCGCACCGCAGGCGATCGGCTGGTGCTGGATCCCGGCATCCCGGACGCGCGCGACTGGATCACCAGCATCGTGGCGGAAGTGGTCAGACGCTATCCCGTCGACGGCGTGCAGTTCGACGATTATTTTTATGCGGAAACGGCGGACTCGCCGCTAAACGATGCGCAGACCTGGCGTACATACGGCCAGGGATTCGCCTCGAAAGCGGACTGGCGGCGGCACAACACCCAGCTGCTGATTGAGCAGGTGTCGCGCACCATCAAGCAGATTAAACCGCAGGTCGAATTCGGCGTCAGTCCAGCGGGCGTCTGGCGTAATCTGTCGCACGATGCGGCAGGCTCCGACACGCGCGGCGCGGCCGCCTACGACGAAGCCTTTGCCGATACCCGACGCTGGGTGCAGCAGGGGCTGCTGGACTATATCGCGCCGCAGCTCTACTGGCCCTTCGCGCGACAGGCGGCGCGCTACGACGTGCTGGCGCACTGGTGGGCGCAGGTGGTGAAGCCGACCCATACGCGCCTTTATATCGGCGTCGCGCTCTATAAAGTCGGCGAGCCGTCGCGTACCGAGCCGGACTGGACGGTAGAAGGCGGCGTGCCGGAGCTAAAGAAGCAGCTCGATCTGAACGAAAGCACGCCGGGCATCGACGGCACCATTCTGTTCCGGGAAAACTACCTTAATCAGCCGCAGACGCAGCCCGCCGTTCGCTATCTGCAGCAGCGCTGGGGCGGCTGATTTATCCCCAGATAAGGATACGCTTTACTTTATCCTTTAGTGGGTATATTTTCTGGTTTACCCCCAGGCGGGGATAGCTGCATCCCCGCCTTTTATCAGGAGCGGCGATGATATACAGCCCCAAACAGCTGGCCCAGCTGATCCGGCTTGAACGGCAGAAGCGCGGCTGGACGCAGAGCGATCTGGCGCGCCGGGTCGGCATCAAGCAGGCCACGGTGTCGAACTTTGAAAACAATCCTGACAAAACCACGCTGACGACGCTGTTTAAGATCCTGCAGTCGCTGGAGCAGGAGCTGGTAATTCAGGGCAAATCAGCGCAGAACGGCAAGGAGCTTGACTGGTAATGGATCGGCTTATCGCCTGGATGAACGGCGAGCGCGTTGGCACCCTGACGCGACAAAAAAACGGCGCGCATCTTTTTCAGTATGAGGCGAGCTGGCTGAGCAATCCGCTGGCGCGGCCGCTGTCGCTCTCGCTGCCGCTGCAGTACCCCGCTATCGCCTCGCTCAGCGTGATTAACTTTTTCGACAACCTGCTGCCGGACAATCCGCGCGTCAGGGAGCGCATCCTCAACCGCTATCGGGCGAAATCGATGCAGCCGTTTGATCTGCTGCGGGAAGTGGGCCGCGACAGCGTCGGCGCGGTGATGCTGCTGCCCGAAGAGGCCGCCGCGCCCGATCTTGCGGTACGTTATGAAATGCTCGACGCTGCGCGGCTGGAAAAAATCCTCTCGGCCTACCAGAGCGATATTCCGCTGGGCATGATCCCGGAAGAGCGCGACTTCCGCATCTCCGTGGCGGGCGCGCAGGAGAAAACCGCGCTGCTGCATACCACCGACGGCTGGGCGATCCCCCAGGGTCCGACGCCGACCTCGCATATCATTAAGCTGCCGATCGGCGAAATTAAACAGCCCTTCGCCACCCTCGATATGCGCGACAGCGTGGAAAATGAGTATGTCTGCCTGGCGCTGGCGCGCGAGCTGGGCTTGCGCGTGCCCGACGCCAGCATTATCACGGCAGGCAGACTGCGCGCGCTGGCGGTCAGACGATTCGATCGCCGCTGGAGCGCCGACGGCACCCGGCTGCTGCGTCTGCCGCAGGAGGATATCTGCCAGAGCCTCAGCCTGGCCTCCGCAACCAAATATGAGTCTGACGGCGGCCCAGGCATCGTGGCGATTATGTCGCTGCTGATGGGATCCAGCAATGCGCTTGAGGATCGCGACGAGTTTATGAAGTTTCAGGTGT
>Ga0157358_1000005_pt1 | contig 146410 bp, 270 predicted proteins | sample AttcapACBM2_FD_111484 | JGI IMG/M metagenome (GOLD analysis project Ga0157358, IMG submission 111484) | Fungus gardens microbial communities from leaf cutter ant in Botucatu, State of São Paulo, Brazil - Atta capiguara ACBM2 | ecosystem: Host-associated > Fungi > Mycelium > Unclassified ... | reverse complement strand
TGCGGGCATCGTATAATGGCTATTACCTCAGCCTTCCAAGCTGATGATGTGGGTTCGATCCCCACTGCCCGCTCCAGAAGTTAGCAGGTACAGGCATAGCCGCCTCTTCCCGTGGTGACCGGGTTATCTCACCTAAACTGGGCACCAAGCCCAGCCAAATTTAGAGGATAGGACGTAGCGGTACGTAACCGGATTTGAACCCCGGCCCGCTGTGGAGATCCCACGGTGACAGTTCGACTCTGTTATCCTCTGCCATATAGAAGAGTAGGAAAAAGGTAACCCCAACGGACTGCTAATCCGTGACCCCTTCGGGGGCCTGAGAGTTCGAGTCTCTCCTCTTCTGCCACCACTTGAGGATCCGTTGTGATAGAAAACTTACTGATGGGTTCTAAGAATGACCCCGGCATATATTATCCTGTGCCATCCGCATCCTCAAGACTGTTTTTGGCATCAGCTTCTAACAGTCTGAACCCCGATCTTTCAGGCAACAGGGTTCCTACTGCATCCAGCGGCATAACTAAAACCACTTCTCAAGGCATGGATGTTATCCTCTCTCAAAATGGAAATGTGAGTTATGCGTATGCTAACACGCTGTCACCATTTCGCCGGGGAGCTAAGATAGAGGTTATGCTCTACATTGGAGCCAACGACCTTTTCCCTGCGGGAGATCACCCTAGCCTGATTGGTTTTATGTCTCCGACACAAACTATTGTATACTGGGCTTTCGGTATACGTGTTGTCGGCGGCAAGAAGATGGTTTCCTTCTACGGATATAATGGTGCTCAGAGTTATTTTGAAGTAGAAGATAAATTAGCGCCTGGTTGGAGAAAACTAACTTACGAGCTAGACAGTCAAGGAATTTACCTGAGTGTCAATGAAAAGAGATTATTTTTCAAGGCCGTAAGCGACTCTCAGCTTTCTGCATACGTTAATGCTCAAGCATCTCCGGCATCTTACCCCCTGAACTTATTCCGGAATAACTCCAGTGCGTACTCAAACACGAGAACGGCCTGGATGTCCATACAATAATAACAATATAATATCTCCTCTCCTTCGCCTCGTGCCCTCCTTATCGGAGGGCTTTTTTATTTGTAGCTTTGGTGATAAAATATCCAAAAAGGAGGGGATGTATGGCTTTAATCTTGAAGTACAAGAAATATTTGATTGGCGTTGCTTTGGCGATCGCACTGGTATTGGGATTTAACTTCTGGGTGGGCCAGAAAGAAGACCAAGCTTACCAGCAAGGTTTCCAGGCTGCAAATGTTCAGTGGGAAAAGAAAGGTAAAGAGTACGTTGATCTTATCGAAAAAGGTCATGCCGATAACGTAGCCCTCAACCAAAAGTTAGCGGAAGCTAACGAGGCCAAACGTAAACTGGAAGAGGAACGTGCATCTTTAGTACATGACCAGCAGATCGAGTACGTTAATTCGGAAGAAGGCAAGGTGAAGGGTTTAGACAAGAAGTTCATCAAGCTCTATAATGATTCTTTGGGGGAATGATGAAAAAATTTCTATTTGCCATTATTTTTACTTTAGCACTGTCGGGTTGTGTGGAAAAGAAATCAATCCCCGAGGTGGCCTTTAAAGGCACACAGGTAGAGGATTTGGTTGATAAGCCGGACCGAGAATTGATGCGTAAGGCTCCACCAAAGCAGTACCTCGAAGAAGGCACAAGCAACGGTGAAGCCGGAGTTATTGTTAGCAACAATAATCTCCGGGCAGGGACAGTGGAACGCCGTCTCGAAGGACTCCAACAATATGTCTGCAATCTTTTTAAACAACCCGTAGGGGAAGTTTGTCAGAAGACAGGTAAGTGATTGTGCTAAAAGGCCCTCCAGTTGTTGGAGGGCTTTTCTTTTTTGGGGGTTTATGATAATATACCTATTATTGAATTGAGTCAATACCCCTCAGGAGAATTAATGGCAGCTACATTCGCACCTGCGAGTCGTAAGCAACAGATGGTTCTCGAATCTCAAGCACAGATCCTTGTTATGGGTGGGGCAGCAGGCTCAGGTAAGTCTTACCTGCTCCAGTTAATGCCACTCCTGATGATCGACGACCCCCGTACAGCTTGCATCATGTTTCGCCGTACAGTGCCTCAGATTCGTGGACAGGGTGGTCTGTTCGACAAAGCAAAAGATATTTATAACCAGCTACCTCCGGTAATTAAACCCAAGTTTAAAGAAAACGAGATGCTGGCTACTTTCCCTAACGGTGCGACTGTCAAATGGCAATCTATGCAGCACGTTAAGGATAAGTTGGATATTCAGGGTCTTGAGTTTACCTTTATCGGTGTCGACGAAGGGACTCAGTTTGAATGGGAACAGCTTGAGTATATGATGTCGCGTTTGCGATCAAACTCTAAGTATCCTTCCCGAATGGTTATCTCATGTAACCCGGATCCTGACCATAAACTCCGGGAGATGATCGACTGGTATCTCGACGAAAAAGGATTTCCTATCCCCGAACGTGATGGGGTTATTCGTTGGTTTGTTCGTATTGACGACAATTATATATGGGGCGACACTAAAGAAGAACTGAAAGCGAAATATGGCAAGAAATCGCGGCCAGTTTCCTTTAGCTTCATCTCCTCGACTATTTACGATAACCCTCCGATGCTCATCAACAACCCGGACTACCTTGCCCAGTTGGAAGGTCTGAACGATGTTGACCGGGCCCGTCTGTTGCATGGCAACTGGGATGCTCGTCCGGAAGGTGCAAACTATTTCAAACGTACATACCTGAAAGAAGTAGATGTTCTTCCTCTTGGGTGTACAAAAGTTCGTGCTTACGATAAAGCAGGGACTGAAAGGTCAACTGGTAACAAAACACCGGACTTTACAGCAGGTATCGGTGTCGCCAGGGATCAGGATGGATTTTATTATCTGTTCGGTGATTACCACGAATCATTCGTAGACAGTGGTGATTGGTCAACAGGTACAGAGGGAAGGTTCTGTAAGAAGGCTGGAGAACGCGACAGCATAATTGCCAAGCAAGCCGAGCACGACGGTGACGATACCATCGTGATATTCTCTGTCGACCCCGGTCAGGCAGGTATATCGGAATTCACCACCTCTTCCCGTGATCTTATTTCCAAAGGGTATATTGTAGAGAAAGACCCAACGCCGGGCAACAAATCTAAGCTTACACGCTTTTCACCGTTCGCACAATTAGCGCAGAACGGGTTTGTCCGGATAGTCAAAAGATCCTTTTCTGTTGAGACGTACAACGCGCTAATGAAAGAACTAGAATCTTTCAACGGCGAGCGATCATCAGGATCAAGGAAAGATGACTGGGCCGACGCCACCAGTTCAGGCATTAACTACCTGGAGAAAACTGAAGTGGTTCGTGCCGTGGCAATTCCTCGACCCAATGCCCCGACTATGTATTCACGTCACTATTAAAGCACAGGGGTTGAGCCGTGTCCAGAAAGAATAGACGTAATCGTACTCGCCAGGTAGATATGGTAAAGGCTACCAGCGAGCAGCTTAGCGTATCCCGGATGCGTATGCGAGAGCAAGGGACTTTTGCACTGTCAAAGGTTCAGCTTGAAACTGAGCGCATGAAAGACCAAGAGATTCGCTGGCCTCAGCTTATTTGTACGGTTGAATCCATGAAGCAGGATGCCACAGTGGCAACCGGGCTGGACATGCTGTACACTTTCGTTGAGAAAGCCTTTAAGGACTTTAAGGTAATACCTGGCGAATCTGCCGCGTCTAAAGATGCGGCTAAGTTTATTGAATACTGCCTGAAGAATATGGAAGGTCAGACCATCCGTCAATTCGCCCGTGATGCTGCGACATTTAACGAGTATGGACTGGCAGTGTTTGAAAAGGTATATACGCAGGTAACTGTGGGAGAACATGTCGGTAAGTTTAAGATTAAAAACTTAGGCTTTCGACCTCAGGCTTCCCTATGCCGAAAAAACCCTCTGGTATACAATGAAGACGGATCCCAGATTGTTGGTGTTAAACAGTCTCTGAGTGCCTTCCAGAACTTTACTGGTGGCGACTTAGGCTACGTGTCTGCTTTCCCTACCGACAAACTGGGAGATGTACTGATCCCGGCGAGTCGTTTGATGATCATGACCACAGGTGGCTCAACTTCCCAAGCTCTGGGTGTTTCACCTCTGGTAGGATGCTATCGTGCCTGGCGCGAGAAGATCCTCATCGAGAACTTGGAAGTTGTAGGCGCTACAAAAGATATGGGTGGTGTAATCGAACTGAAGATTCCTTCCCAGATCCTGAATAAAGCAGCTATCGACCCTTCCTCTCCGGAAGCCGAAATGGTTAAAGGACTGATGCAGGATGCGGCCAATGCCCACTCCGGCGAGCAGTCTTTTTTCATGCTGCCTTCAGACGTTAAAGATAACTCTCCCCAATACTCCATGACCCTGAAGGGTATTGACGGTATGGGTAAGCAGTACAGTACCGCTCAATTGATCAGTGACCGTAAAAAGTCAATCTTAGATCGTTTAGGTGCTGGCTTCCTTAACGTAGGTAATGATAAAGCAGGTTCTTATAATCTGTCAGAATCAAAGCAGACTATTCATACCCAATTCGTACAGCGTGTCAATGAAATTATTCTTGAAGCGTTGAATGAAAACCTGCTGCCTCAGCTTTTAGCTCTGAATGATATTCGTCTTCCAGAGACTGAAATGCCTTACGTCAAATCTGGTAAGATTGTTGATGACGACAAAGAAGGTTTTTCAAAAGCTATTCAGCGTATCGGTGCTGTGGGTTATCTGCCAAAAACTCCCCAAGTAATTAACCGTATCCTGGAAGTCTTGGATATCGATCAGCGGATTGAAGAGGATATCTCTTTTGATGACCTGATGAAGATGTTGGGAGAGGATACTAGTCGTGCCGGAGATGGCATGACGAGAGGTTCTACTGGTACGGGCACTGGAAAAATGTCATCCACAAGAGACAATTCAGCGGCTAATTTAGATAATTAATCTGGTTGCCAAATAAACCTCTTGTAAAACAGTTCGTTCAGTGCTAAAATAATTATCACGGGAGCAATGATGAAAGACATTACCCTTTCCGACCTTCCTTCACAAACCTCTCTGACTCGAATTCAAAAGAGTCGGGTTGTGAAAAAGGCCAACGACCTCATGAAGCAGGGTTTTAATAAAGACGCTGCTATTAACGGGGCCGTTGGCTCCGTCCTTGTTCAGAAATCCGCAGAAGAAGAAATGATTTCTTATGAAGTCATTTACGAACCTGAAACCCCGGATCTTCATGGACAGTGGATGTCAAAAGAGACGCTGGTTAAGGCACACGAGGACTTCAAGAAGGCGCAATCCCTTGGAGCCGTTACCGAAAACCTTTACCATCTCTTCGATACAGATTCCTGGAAAATCGTCGATCACTGGATTCAACCAGAATTCGACGTGACCGTAGCCCAGACCGGGGAAATTATTAAAGCCGGGTCGTGGGTCGCCAAGGTTCAGTATACGCCAGAAACATGGGCACTGAAGAAAGCCGGAATTGTCGGCGGTCTTTCTTTGCAATGCGGCGGTCTCTTAAATGAAGAGACAAATGAACTGTCCAATCTCGATTTCAGCATTTCTTTAGAAGATGAAGAGGACGCCGAATGATCAAGCAGTGGATCGAGAAGGGTCGCAAGATTAAGTCTCGCGGCATCGCTCTCACTCACCGAGATCAGGGGTATAGCGCTAACAATCGTCACATTAGCCTCCTGACCAAATCCGAAGTTGACCCCAGCAAGCTGACGGTTGACATCATTAAATCCCTTGAACAGGTCCAGTTGACTATTAGCATGGAGGAATACCTCCGCCGCTTCTTCAACATGTGGTACAGCGATGCTGAACTACTGACCAAAGTCCTCGGTATGAAAACCGAGTTCGAGCAAGAGATTGAAGATAATCCTCCGGCTGACGATTCTTGGGCCGAAGAGTGGAATGAGCAGCATCAGAAATATCTTGATGAAAAACTCTCTTCCGTCACTCTGATCAAGAAAGCGAAAGCAGGTGAAGAACTCACCCTTTTGGAACAGTACGAACTTATTAAAGCTCGTCAACAGTTCGAAGAAGGTTGCCGTGATTACCAACTCGACTTTGGTGATGATTCAACTCTAACATCCCCCGCTCCGGAAGTCAAGCCTACTGTGGAAACACAAAAAGGTGCAACGACCCAGGCGACCACTGAAAGCTCCCCTGGAGCACCTGCTAAAACCACAAAGGAGACTCCTGTGGACAAAGAAGTTGATGTAACTAAATCTGCCGAGTTTATCGAAATGCAGAAAGCTCTGCTTGCTCAAACCGAACTGCTGAAATCTATGCAGGCTCAGGTTAAGGATGCCGAAGAAATCGTTAAAGCTGCTAAGGCTGCTAAACGTGCGGTAGCTGTTGAGAAAGCGGCTGGCTTTACTTTCGTTGCGGCTGATCAGCGTGAAGCTGTTGCTGACCTGATCGAAAACCCTGCTCAAGCCACTCTGGTCGCAGTTCTTGAAAAAGCTGCTGCTGATCTGAAAGCTAAAGACGAAGCTCTGGTCGCTAAAGACGCAGAGATCGCAGAAGTCAAAAAATCCTTCGCTGACGGTAAATCTGTCGGTGCTGATGGTGAAGTGACTGAAGTCGCCAAAGGCGCAGAAGATGCTCAAGCTGCTCTGGACCGTCTGATCGCTGCCCGTACTAAAACTGCCTAATTGAGGAATATCTGAAATGGCTAAACCATATGTTGCTACTCTCGAAGGTGACTACTCCGACATCGTTCTGGGCCGTGTAGTTGCTTTCGGCGATACGGGCTGGAACTTTAAAGAAGTCCCTATGACTTTCATCGCAGCCGATGCGGATGAAGATTCTGCTACCGAACTGTTTGCTGGCTTGCTGGTTGATATCGACGGTGAACCTGTTGCTGCACCTGCTGGCGCTGCTGACATTTACGGTGTGCTGGTTGACCGTAAGGTCCTGCCAGGTGTTGGTCAGTTCCGTGGTGTTTTCGCTCCTGCTGAAAAAGTACCAATGGTGCTGGCTGTTCGTGGTCTGACCCTGAACGCATACAAAGTCAAATACGCTGACGGCACTCCTATTGATGCTGCTGGTATCGCAGTCCTGGAAGCTAAAGGCAACCTGTTGACTAAACACATTGTCGGCACCGAATTCATCGGTTCCGTACTCTAATAATTCGTAGGAGATATTAAATGCGTAATGGTGATTTTCAGATCCTGGACTATACTGGCCTGATCACTACGATGCCCCGCATCGACACCTTGCTGCAAAGCATGAACCTGTTTACCGAGAAGTTTGGTCGTACGACTATCGCACAGGTTGAGCGTGTTGACGAAGGCGCAGGCCGTATCCCAGCACGTCAGCGTGGTGGTGAGCGTAACCATCTGGCTGGTGAACGTACCAAGCTGTTGAACCTGAACATCCCGTTCTTCCCTCTGGACCGTTCTATCGACCGTGCAGACATTCAGAACTTCCGTGAGTACGGTAGTGAGAATGCACCGAAGACCGTTCAGGCTGAGGTTGAGCGCCACATGATGCGTATCCGTCGCAGTCATGGTATCCTGAAGAGCAAGGCTATGTACGAAGCTCTGATGGGTCGTTCTTGGTCTCCTGAGGATCCGGTTTCTCAGTACAACTACTACGATGTTTGGGGTGTTACTCAGCAGACCGCTGACGTTGACTTCACCAAACTGGCGATCGACCCGATCGAAGTTCTGGAAGCAGAAGGCCGTGCTCACATCATCGACTGGGCTGGTGATAGCGGTGACAACTACGAGATCGTCGTCCTGGCATCCCGTAAGTGGTTCTCTGCTCTGGTCTCTCACCCGCAGGTGACTGGTGCGTACTCTCAGTACCCATCCACTCAGGAAATGCTGCGTCGTCGTCTGGGCGGTAATGCTAACAACCGTATCTTCGAGCACAAGAACGTGCTGTTCATCGAAGATATCTCTGGTAACATTCCAGAAGGTGAAGCTTACATCTTCCCACGCGGTATCAACCGTATGTTCGAGATGTACTTCGCTCCTTCCGATACACTGGAAGATGCAAACCAGGTCGCTCAGGAACTGTACGTTTTCTTCAAGCAGTCTGCATACATGCGTGAAGCGAAGATCGAATCCGAGACTTCCTTCCTGGCGGTGAACAACCGTCCAGAACTGGTGATTAAATCCACTGGTAAGTTCGCATAAGAGAAAGGCCACCTTCGGGTGGCCTTTTTTATTGCCTGTGTAAGCTGTACATTTTAACTAAAATAGTGTACCATTGTAAGATAGGCTTTTGATTATCAACGAAGGAGTATGTTAGAATGGCACAATCACACTTGGAGATTTTCCCAAGCGAATATCACATGCTCCAGTTTTTCGGTAAGTATTTACCTAAACTGGACGCAGAAGCATCAGGCCGCCTGGCACCTTTCCTGTATGTGTACGACGATGAACTGGTCCTTGCTCGTAATTTGTATGAGTTCCTAACCCAGATCGAAGAGATGACTGCGTTAGGTATTGATACGTTAAACTCCAGCCAGAAAGGAACTGCATTCCTGATCTTTTTCCATGACAAGATCAAGAGTCCTGAGAAATTCTTAGAGTCTGCTGCGGAAATGAAAGCATCTCGCAGTAACGTGATCGTCGACGACAAACCTAAGGTTGAAATTAAGCCTGAAGAGTTGGTACAGTTGACCGTCCCTGACTCAGTGGTCGATGATAACAACGACCAGAAAGAAGTCACAGAAACCAAGTCTAGTCGTTCTGATGAAGACAAAGAAGCAATCCTCGCACATGCAGAGACTCTGCGTAACGACAGCAAGAAGGCTGCGGCTAAGACCGACCTTGAAGCTTACGCACTGACCCTCGACATCTCTTTAAGCAAAGGTAAAACTTTCGACGGCATGTTGGAAGACCTGAAAGCTGCTCTGTAATATCCCCTCTGCCCCTTTCACAGGGGCATTCTTTTCTTTACTCCCTCCGGAGAAGTAAATCAATGAGTGAATACCAAGATAAAGTCGTAGAGGCTCTGGTCACTGTACCTGATCCGACTGCGAGTAGCTCCGGCGGTTCCGGTGCCCCATTCACTGGTATCGAGACGCAGGATACTGTATCCACCAGTTTAGTCGGTGATGGAACTGCATCCAATCCCCTCCAGGCCAACATCAACGTTTCCCGTCGTAGTGGAAACCGCTTGCAGGTCGTCAATACCCAGAATGAGCAAGGTCTCTTTGTAGCAGGAAGCGAAACCAAGGCATCCTCCAAAGAGGGTAACGTTGTTCGCTACATCACTGCTCAGGAAGCAACTGATGCGGGCGACCCGACACTTGAAGGAGTGTACGCTGATCCTGCGAACGTGTCAATCACCTCCCCTAATAAAACCCTCAAGATCAAGGCTGACTCTACCAATAAGGCCAAGACTCAGCTTGATGTCGTTATTGACCCAGACACCAGCAACGCATTAAAATCCAGTGATACTGGACTCAGCGTACCTGTTTCTGCGGCTCTTGACAACAACCTTGAAATCCGCCAAGGGGCTCTATACGTAGCGCCTCGTGAAGTGGAAATCTCCGAAGACCCTAACAACAAGCTGACTAAGAAGTCTGATGGTTTGTTTGTTGAAACGGTAAAAGGCGATAAAGGCGATCAGGGTGAGCAAGGTATCCAAGGACCTGTTGGCCCTCAAGGCGAACAAGGTATTCAAGGAGAGGCTGGCCCTCAGGGTGAGAAAGGAGACAAGGGCGATACTGGTCCTCAGGGCGTTAAGGGAGATACAGGCCCGCAAGGATCTCAGGGTGCTCGCGGTGAAGTAGGCCCGAAAGGACCTGCTGGTCTGGGTATTAACGTACTCGACAGCCTGGCAGCACAGGATCAGCTTCCTGCGGTAGCAGATATGGAAGTTGGTGATACGTATGTCATCGGTCAAAACTTCTGGACCGTTGTTGTTGATAACAACACCAAACAGTGGAAGAATATCGGTAACTTCGCAGGTCCGGAAGGTCGGAGTGCATACGAGGTTGCAGAAAACCAAGGTTTCGAAGGTACACCTGACGAATGGCTTAACTCTCTGCGTGGTGCAGACGGTATTGGTCTGCAAGTTTTGGGTGCTTTCACTGATCCTTCTTTCCTGCCTATGGAAGACAACAAGCCGGGTGATACCTACATCATCGGCGATAAGATGTATGTCTGGACAGGCGACACTGACAAATGGCAGACCGTAGGTCAGGTAGGCCCGGAAGGTAAATCTGCTTATCAGGTTTGGTTGGCTAACGGCCACACCGGATCTCAGGTGGACTTCCTGAATGCCATCGTAGGCCCGCAAGGACCTAAAGGCGATAAGGGTGATAAGGGAGACCCGGGTGCCGATGGTAAAAATGCCAATGCCATCAACCTGTTGGGTAAAGTAGCTAATGAAGCCGCTCTTCCTGCCAATGCAGACGCTGGTGATGCTTATTTGATCGGTAACAACGTATACGTTTCAGACGGTGCGGGGAACTGGTCAAACTTGGGTGCTTTCCAAGGACCTAAAGGTGACACCGGAGCTACAGGTGCAAAAGGTGACAAAGGCGACACTGGAGCCACAGGCCCGACAGGTAAAGATAACTACGCTTTAGCTGTAGAGCAGGGTTTCCAAGGTTCTGTCACTGACTACCTGGCATCTCAGAAAGGTGCGAAAGGTGACACTGGTCCCCAAGGACCTCGTGGTCTGCAAGGAGTCAAAGGCGAGAAAGGCGATGTAGGATCCGGAGTTACAATTCTGGGGTCTAAGGATGCCGAAGCTGATCTCCCGAGCAATGCTGCGACAGGTGACGCATGGCTGGTTGATGATGACTTGTTCATCTACAACGGAACAGCTTGGGTAAATGAAGGTCCTGTTCGTGGGCCGCAGGGCATCCAAGGGCCTAAAGGCGACCAGGGTGTCAAGGGCGACAAAGGCGATAAGGGAGACCAAGGGGTCAAGGGTGAAACCGGATCTCAAGGTCCTCAGGGTGAAGTCGGACCACAGGGTACAGGAATCACTCCGAAAGGAACTGTTGCCACTCAGTCTGCACTACCTACCACCGGAAATACCAAGGGTGACTTCTGGGCAGTTACCGATACCGGGCAGGGTTATTCTTGGGATGGCTTACAGTGGGTAAACACCGGGATTACTCGCGGAGCGAAAGGTGACAAAGGTGACACCGGGGCTACGGGTGCGAAGGGCGACACTGGAGCAACAGGACCTACCGGAGCAGGTGTCAATCCGAAAGGCACAGTAGCGAATGCCGATGCCCTGCCTACCAGCAACAATACCAAAGGTGATTACTACGTCACTCAGGATACCGGAACCTCTTACTCTTGGAGCGGAACAGCTTGGGTTAACCTCGGCGTTGTTCGTGGACCTCAAGGTATTCAGGGTGAGACCGGGCCTCAGGGCATCCAAGGTGAAAAAGGCGTAAAAGGCGACACCGGGTCTACCGGACCTCAGGGTCCTCAAGGTGATATCGGACCAGGCGTTGAGATTATGGGGAAACTCAACTCAACTGCTGACTTGCCTTCCACCGGGCAGCTTGGTCAGGGTTACCTGATTGATGGCGACTTCTGGGGATGGACTGGTTCTGCTTATGAAAACCTTGGACGTATCCAAGGACCTGTTGGACCTACCGGACCGCAAGGCGATGTAGGACCTACTGGCCCGCAAGGAACCAAAGGTGACAAAGGCGACACCGGATCAATCTGGTTAGCTTTTGCCAGAGAACCTTCTGTTAACGATGGCCGAGTAGGCGACTACTTTGTCAACACTTCCACTCTGCAATTCTACCGCAAGACCAGCGCCACAGTCTGGGCTTCCTTGGGGTATATGGGCGGGGGTAACGTTTACGACGCACCGAAGGACGGCAAGAGCTACATCCGTAAGGATCAGGCTTGGTCAGAGATAACCTACCCTGTCACAGAAGCCCCTAGCGATAGCGGCTACTACGTTCGCCAGAACGGTGCATGGAAGAAACTGGATCGTTATGACCTTCGTGTTATGTCGGTTACAGGGGCTATCGATGCAAACGTTGCTCAGGTTGTTACGATTGACGGAACTACGGCCAAAACCATCACCATTGCAAATCTGCCTTCAGGAAGAGCAATGACGGTAGTTATTAAGTTCATCGGTAAAGGTGGATCCATGACCTGGCCTACCCCGATGGCTTGGTCAGATGGAACTCAGCCAACACTCGGAACTACCCGTGCTTACGTGACCTTCTTCTGGGATGGTTCAGAACTGACTGGTACACAGTCCCTGACTGTTAACTAATGATGAGGGCTTCGGCCCTCTTTTAGGAGAGTATAATGGCTGTAGATCCTAACAGCAAGGTTTATTTTTGGACCCCAATGCTGCGCAAGAGCGACAATAAGTATCCAGTCTTTTTGCAAGATTTCCTCAATGAAAATAACGTAAGTATCGGTGATTTCGTTTGGGAAATCGAGATGCGTGATAACTGGGGATACTACATGGTCCATTCCACACCAAAACCTGACGGTGATGTTGTGGTAGAAGGTTTTCCTGTTCATAACGAAGAAGACGACCTGTGGTATCAGACTTGGGAAGTTCGTGAATTTACCGACGAAGAAAAAGCCCAAAATCTTATTATGGCTAAACAACAGAGTCGTATGTTGGCCTATCAAAACTACTCTAACGATATCCTCAAAGGTGTTCCTTTAGAGGGTAAGGTTTACTCGTTAGAGCCTCGTGAATCAGCAAACCTCAGGAACACCTTGGCTCTCGCTGAATCCGACTCTTCTGTGACCATTTTGCTTCGTGCTTCTGATTACAGTTATGAGTCCCTGTCCGCCGCTGATGCAATTATCAAAATTAATTTGATTTTAGCAGAAGGTGGGAAAGTTTACCAGAAGCTCATGACCTACTTAAAAGAGGTCTATGACGCAACGGTGATCACGGATGTCCCTAAAGTACCTGACACTTTCTTAGGAGAATAACATGGCAGCAATCGGCGGAGCCTCTATGGGCTTGATCACAGGTTATGGACTTGTTGATCAGGAAACTGGAGAAATCAAAACCTTCAAGGAGTTATTTGAAGGTGGTACAGGAACACCCGGTCCCAAAGGAGACAAAGGAGATAAGGGTGACACCGGAGCGACTGGACCGAAAGGTGATACGGGCGCTAAAGGTGATAAAGGGGATACAGGGACCGCAGGTGCTAAAGGCGCAGACGGTGTAGGTATTAACACTATCACGGCTGCACGTACTGGCAATACGGTAACCCTGACCTTTACGATGACTGACGGGTCTACTAAGACCGCCAGCTATGATGAACCTACTTCTGCTTAACAAATAGACCGCCTCCGGGCGGTTTTCTTTTATCTGAGGAGGATTTATGCCTGGCTATCTCACTGGTGATCGTTTCGGAATCTATTACGGTTACGGGCTTTACGACATCATGACTGAGAGATTTATTCCTTTTTCCGAATTGCTCGAAGAAGCAAAAACAGATACCATCATGGCTGATGGAATTCAGGATGCAGGTTTTGCCGGGAAACAACTTTTACGTATCGCAACCTCCGAAGGTATTCGAGAATGGTTGGATGTAAAAGACGGAGAACAGGGACCCCAAGGTCTTCAAGGACCTTTAGGACCTCAAGGAGACCAAGGAGATACGGGCTCAAAAGGAATTGCAGGGCCGCAAGGTGTACCGGGCCCACAAGGGGCTAAGGGTGACCGTGGTGAGCAGGGCGAAGAAGGACCTCGCGGAATTCAAGGCCCTCAAGGTGACACGGGCCCTGCGGGTCCGGTAGGACCTCAGGGTGACCCCGGTATCCAAGGAGAGGTAGGACCTCGTGGAGAGCAGGGAATACAAGGAGAAGTAGGCCCGGCAGGTCCACAAGGACCCGCAGGAGAGACAGGTGCATCGGGCATAGAGTTCAGAGGGCTATACAGCGCTACTGAAAGCTATAAAAAAGGCGATGCAGTTGTTTTCGATGGCAGTACCTATGTAGCTATTGAAGATAGCACAGGTTCTACCCCCGGACAATCCCAAGACTGGGCAATCATGGCTATGGAAGGGGCCCGAGGTCCCCAAGGAGAACAGGGACTTCGTGGACCTCAGGGTGAAGTTGGACCCCAGGGGATCGATGGAAAAGAAGGGCCTGTAGGGGCAACAGGTCCGCAGGGGGAGGCAGGCCCTGCTGGCGTTCAAGGCCCAGAAGGTCCTGTTGGCCCGGCGGGCCCTAAAGGCGATAAAGGAGATCAAGGAATCCAAGGTATCTCCGGCGTTAAGGGAGATGTTGGCCCTGCTGGCCCACAAGGATTGCAAGGCCCGACGGGTATTCAAGGGGAACAGGGTCCGGCAGGACCCAAAGGCGACCGGGGAGATCCCGGGGCCACGGGCCCAGAAGGGGCGCAAGGCCCCAAAGGGGATCGTGGTTTACAAGGTCTTGTTGGGCCGCAAGGGGACCCCGGCGTTAAAGGGGACAAGGGAGACCAGGGGGAGATTGGTCCCAAAGGTTCGCGAGGAGACCAAGGGGCTATCGGCCCTCAAGGCCCTACCGGACTGACTGGACCTCAAGGCCCCATTGGACCCCAAGGCGTTAAAGGAGATACCGGATCACCGGGGCCTACTGGTCTTACCGGGGCAACAGGCCCGGCAGGGGCTAAAGGGGATACCGGACCTATTGGACTAACCGGACCAACTGGTCCGACGGGACCTACCGGACCCAAGGGAGATACTGGAGCCACCGGACCAACCGGGGCAACAGGTGCTACTGGCCCGCAAGGACCTCAAGGGGTTGGTCTTTCTCCCGGAACACCTGCGTATCCTACAATTCAACCTGGAACAGCATACCGTGCTCCTGATCCGACCAAGGCTGCATTTATCTCTGTTATGATAGACGTATCTTACACCGTCACTGTTGCATCTGCCTTTTCCGACACAATGGAATTACGTATAGGTCCGGATGCCACCGTAGCGACAGGAGGAGGTCATCGCATTGCTTCTTGGAGAGCGGCTTTCACTGGGATAACCATCGCTATCGGAATGGGTTCTGGAGATCGTGGTCAGATGGCCGCACTCCTCCCTCCAGGGTGGTATTATGCTGTTCGTCGCATCAACGGAACCGCAGCAACCATCTCAGAATGTGTTGTTCAACCCCTCACTTAATAACAGCCGCCTTCGGGCGGCTTTCTTTTTATCTGTCAATGACTTTCTTTTAGAAATATGATAACATTGAGGCTAACCCAACCGGAGGTTCTTTTAATGAACGACTCACAAGTTATTGAACTTGTCCGCAACTTTCTTGGTGGCCTTACACTCGAAGAAATGCCGGACAATATGATACTGTTCTTTTGGATGAAATGGAAATTAACTTACGACCTCGATAAGCATCCTGAGAAATTCCCAATCTGTCTTTACAACACTGTTCTCGACTGCGTACGTTGGTTGATTGCTCAAGAGATTTCAAGCGGAAATTCATCCGTAAGTGAACGTCTTGAAAAGATCGGTGATGAAACTATCTCTGTGAAAGGGGGATCTACTCTCCAAAGCTGGAAAGACTTCCTTGACTGGCTTTTAGTTAACCCTGAGTATATTGATCCCTCTCTCCAGTACAACTCTTCTTTAGTCATCATCGGCGGTGTTCGCCAAGATGAGTTCTCCCGTGTCAAGAATAATTTAAACTCTCGTAACGGTTTCATGGAACAGGGAATAGCACCTACACGAGCCGTCGCCAGGAAGTCTCCGTGGCTACCCTGCGGCCCGACTGTGGGAAGAAACCCTTGGATGGTCGAGTAACGCTTTGACTTTGTTGCGTTTGCTAGGCTATTATGGTAAAATAACTTTCATGGGGAAATGCCGTGCCGAGAAAATCTTCAACGGACATTACCGAACTGGAAAATTACTTTAGCCAACTATCTGAATTGTCTAAAAAAGAGTTGGAGTATGGCTTTTATGATGAAAAGCACTACTCCGGCTTGAACATGGCAACTCTCGCTGCTATTCACGAGCAGGGCTGGAATGATTTGCCAGAGCGCAATTTTATGTATTCCACCGCTATTCATTTCCAAGAAGGTCTCGCCAAACATATTAAACGTATGCATGACGGAATTATTCAAGGTCGTGGTTTTACGAAATACCTTGATAAGATCGGTAAAGATGCTGCGGATAGTATCCGTTTCACAATTGAAATGGGAACCTTTTCTAATCCGAAGGTATCGAAAGACTGGGCGAGTGTCAAAGGTTTTGATGATGCGTTGGTTCATTATGGCGATCTCTCAAGTGCAGCTACCTTCAGGATTGTCAAATACCAAGGTAAGTAAGGAGTCATAATGGCAAGAGGTTATCGACTGCTTACCAGCAGAAACCGACTGATTCCTCGTATTGAGGTAGAGGGTCGTCACCGAGAGTGGCGAAAAACAGACCCGACATCTCCATACGAAAACGCAGGAAAGGAAATGTTTTACGAGCCTTTCGTTGCGGTAGAGTGCAGCGTTCAACCGATGCGAGGTAAGGCACTTCGTGATCAGAACAACCAGTTGCTGCCAGGCGGTGAAGAAGATTACGATTCTTACACAGTCTACTCAGAAACACTTTTACGTCGTGCCAAAGAAGGGACCGACCAGTTAGCAGACCAGCTTTTACTGCCGGGGTCCGGTGGTGAGAATGTCTGGTTCACTGTTATGAAGATCGACATTTATGTTTCTTCCGGTGCTCCTCGCTACAGATATTACCTCATTGCTGTTCCGGAAGGCACAGAAGGGGGTCTTTAATGGCAGACGCCTTGGAGTTTACCAACTCCGATCAGGTTTTACGAGAATTAAGTGATGCGGTGGGCAGACTATGCATAGATGCCACAGGTTACAAGGTTGTTGAGGCAGACTCGACTATACCGAAGCCTGACGGCCCTTATATCTTAGTTGACCTGACCATCATGAACCCGATGGACTGGAGCACCAACGAGATTGTGGATGATGAAGGCATTACGCATGTGGCCCATAACTATGTTATTGGCTTCACGCTGACAGCCTATCGCGGAAAGCCTCACTGGGCGCTATCCAAGGTTCATCAATCTTTTGGCCTGCCTTTCCTGAGAGAGAAATACTTCCCAACCGGATCTTTGTACGCATACTCCTCTACTTCCTCCATATCTCGAATGCGTGTTCCTTTGAACAACCAAGTGTACGAGAACAGGGCGCGTCTGTTGGTTAACTTCAACGTCTGCTTTGTAGAGAAAGATATTGGTGCGTTTGAAGATGTGGATCGTATCATCATCGATTTGAACGTTGACAGCCCGTCTGGAGTTCCGCTGACAGGTTTACAAAGTGAAATCGACAAGAACGTCAAGCCAGGTGGGGATGACCCGGGTTTACCTCCTAAACCTAACCCACCTATTACGTACCACGATAACATAGTTACCGTGTGTATGGAAACTCCGGTTATTGATAGGCCAGAGCTTATCAGTGACAAGACGAGGGAATATCCCTCAAATATTAGCACAACTGTGCTGGTCAATAATCGTTCAGAAGCAGAGGATTTATAATGGCTGAATATCAAGACAAGGTGGTTGACGTTCAGGTAACGCTCGGGACCCAACCGATCGACACCGTTGGCTTTGAAACCCCTATGTTCCTGGCTATCCATAACCTCTATACAGAGCGTCTGCGTTTTTACTACTCTACAGACAGCCTGTTAGAAGATGGATTTGCCGTTGGTTCCCCGGCGTATCAGTATGCAGCCAATGCATTTGCTGGTAACTTCCGCCCACAACGTGTGGCAATTGGCCGTCAGGCGGCTGGAAATGCTAAGGTGGACTTCACCGGAACAACCAACACTGAGAAGGTAGTTGTCAACGTAACCTTAAATGGTATCGTAAAAACTGTCCAGATCAACGTGATCCCCGGTAATACCCCGGCACAGATTGCAACTGCCTTGGCGGACGCTGTGAATGCAGATACTGACTTCACTGACAAGCTGACGGCTGAAGTTTCTGGCACTGCTGTTACTCTTGCTTCTGCTGAGAAAGTCAGCGTAGGTAAAGGCGCAGGCAACTTCAAGATCGTCAACAGTTCTCCTGAGACAGTCGCGACTGTCCTGCCTCTGGTACTGGCAGAAAATCACAACTGGTACTTCCTGTCTCATGAAGCACGCTCTGATGCAGACATCATTGCTGCCGCTCAGTATGCGAAGAACCAGTACAAGTTCCACATCTTCAACAGTTCTGACGCCGACGCTTACGCAGCAGAGAATTCCAGTGTTTCTGTATTTGATACACTGAAAGCCTTGGATTACAACTCCTTGGGAACTTCTGATGTAAACGCGGACGTTGACTTTACAGAAGGTTCTGTTGTCGGTGCAATGGCATCTAACGATCCTTCTTACGGTGACTCTCTGCATCTGAAAACGATGCCGGGGATGCAGCCTACGAAGATGACCGAAACTCAGCGTTCAAACGCATGGTCACGTAACGCGAACATCTACCGTGAAGGCTACGGCACCAATAGCTACATTGAAGGCCGCACTTCAAACGGTCAGTATGCTGACGTGATCCGCTTCTCTCACTGGTTGAAATTCCGTATGGAAGAGTCAATCTTTGGATACATGAAGCGCCGTTCTGACATGGGCATGTCCATGAAGATGAGCGATGAGGATCTGCCAGTTCTGAAGAGCGTCTTGCTTAACAACCCGATTAACATCGGCGTTAAGAACGGCGGTATTCTGACAGGTTACGATGCGGATAACAAGGTGTCTTACGACCCAGTGTTTGTTATTCCTAAGCGTGCCAACATCCCGACTAACGACTTGGCAGCACGTATCCTGCGTGACGTGAAGGTAGAGATTGTTTATAACAACTCCCTGCACTACGTTAAGATCCGCGCCAGCGTGGTTCTGGATCGTCCAGCGGGCCAGAGCACTAGCGCTCAGACCTCCACAACCTCATCTGCCGTAGGAGCATAATGAATGTTTACAAGCAAAATCATAACGCCGCAGGCTTATGACCCAGCCAAAGTCTTAATCTTTGTCGGTGGTCAAAGGGTTTCCGGTTTTGCAGCAGATACGAAGGTTGTTATCGCACGTAACAACGACAACAACATCCCCCACGTAGGGGTTGATGGTGAGGTCAGCGTAGCGCTCTCCCGTGATAACTCTGGTGTGGTGACCATCTCCCTCCAGAACACCTCCGTATGGAATGGCTATCTTGCACAGTGGCAGCGCCAGGCTAACGTAACTGGCCTTGTCTTCCTGCCAATCCAGATTGAAGGTTCTCAGGGTCTGTCTCTGAATACCTTCGGTTGGATCCAGAAGCAGCCTGACCTGACTTACGGTACAGAAGTAGGTCAGATGGACTGGGAAATCGGTGTATTGGATGCATGGCTGGCACCTGACCAGATCCAAGGCATCGCTGCCGGAGTTACTGGCCTGATTGGTATGGACCAATAAAAACGTGAGCCACAAGGACGTGGCCTTTTTCACGGCACGGAAAATAACTGAAGACACAGGAGTGTAACATGTTTAAGATTAAGAAGTCCACAGAGATTGTTCTTTGTGGTGGTAAGCGTTTTACAATTTATCACTGGTCACCCTCACAAGTGATTCGCAATATGCCTAAAATTGGCCGTCTGGTAGCTGTCCCTATGGGAACTGTAGCCGGATCTGCAATGATGAGTGGCGAGGGTATGCAAGATGCAGTCCCTACCGCGTTACTTTATATGCTGGACCAGATTGAAGACGGTGGTGAAGAAATTATCAACCTGCTGCTCGAAGGTATCGAAGTAGACAGCATGGGTGGTCCAATCGACATCGATGAAACTTTCGACGGGTACGTTCAGGACCTGATTACTCTGCTTGGCAAAGTGATCGAGGTGAACTACGGCTGTTTTTTCGGCGAGAGCGGTTTCGGGATCATCGGCGACTTCCTCAAGAAAGTGGGTCTGGTGAAGGCAGTGGAGGACTTGGATCCGCAGGACAAGACTCCGACGGAAGCCTGATACCGCTAAGTACCGTTGAGAAAGCAATTAAGTACACCCAGAACAATTCGTCTCTGAAGTGGTACGATTATCTGTACATGCGAGTTATGGAGCGCTTTAAGGGCGTTAACGAGTTATCTCTTGAGTCTGGCGATATGGAAGACCTGTTGAAGAAGAATGAATACTTAGATATTCAGGATTTCGTCCAGGAGGCCAAACAAAAGGATATCGACGAGGCTAATAAGCAAGCCCTCGCTGCTAACCGTAACAGGCGTGTACGGGGAAGTTAAGTAAGGGCCGGGGTCGTAAGACTCTGGCCTTTTCTTTTTGGGGTGTATTATGTCGCCGGAGGAGGCGCAATGGCAAGTGGAAACGTGGTCGTAACTAAAACGGTCAACCGCACGACGTTTGAGGTAGATAAAAACTCTTACGCTCGCGCCGTCAAACAAATTCAGCGTGTTGGTAAAGAGTGGGAAAAGGCCACCGAAGTTGCCACCAAGCCTAAGAACAGTCCTGCGGCGGCGTATGCTAAGTCTGCAAGAGAGATGCAGCTTGTCAATAAACGCCTTGCTGAAACTCGCCGTCGTGAAGAAAAGCGTGCGATGGATTATAGCATTGCACTGGCTAAGAAAGAAGCCAAAGCCAAAGAGGCTATTCAGAAAGTTTCTAATGCACGTATTCGTCAACAGGTTCAGAGCATGACTGCCAAGAACTCTGGAATGGCAGAGATGCGTAAGTTTTATCAGCAGCAGGAAAGGGAAGCTCGTCGTGCCTCTCGTAAGATGGCGACTTCCGCACCCAAAGTCAAGCGCATCTTAGATATTCAGTTGCCTTCTCGTGGTGCAATTGGCAGCGGTATGGTTGGTACGGCAGGGCCTTACTCTCCGTCTACTGTTGCCCGTCAAAATGCTGAAATGGCTCGACATCACAAGATAAATAACCCTACCCCCTCACCTAAGGAAGTAGCGGATCAATCCCGTGCAGCACGTCGTGCAGCGGCGGAAGCGGCCCGTCGTGACGATGTCATGGCTCAGCAGCGTATCCGTCTGTCATCTAAGTATGGTCGTGGTTACGGATCAAGCTTAGGGCGTGATAGCGCAGGTAATGGCATTGAGGACTTGAACAAGCAGTTCCGTTCAGGCACACTCTCCGCAGGCCAATACCGTCAGAGTATCCAAGCGCTGGAACGGCAGTTCCGCTCCGCCCAAGGTGGTGCAGCTACCTTTGGTTCAATCCTCGAACAGGTACGTTCAGGTCTGGTTGGTGTGGGTGCGGCCTATGGTGTATTTAACGCAGGTAAATCGATTATCGAGCAGGGTCAGTTTTTCCAGGGGTTAGATGCAACCATGCTGATGGTTTCTGATAACTCTGAAGAGGCAGGCAAGAGAATGCAGTTCGTACGTGACCAGTCCTATCGTTTAGGTCTGTCACTGAAAGAAGCATCTCAGGGCTACGTGCAAATGGCTATTGCAGCCGACGGCGTGATGACCAAGGGACAGACTGATGAACTTTTCAAAGCCTTCTCTGAATACTCAACAGCTTTGCAGGTTGACCCGGTAAAATACCAACGTGGTATCACCGCTCTGCAACAGATGATGGGTAAAGGTCAGATCATGGCGGAAGAATTGAAGGGTCAGTTGGCGGAAGGTATCCCCGGTTCTCTTCAAGTCTTCGTTAAAGCAACGCGGGAAGCCTTCGGTGACTCAAGCATCGACATTGCTAAACTAATGGATATGATGCAAAAGGGTGAACTTAAGGCTGCTAAGGTTATGCCTTTGATTGCGAAATACTATGCAGAAGCTGCCAACAAAGGCGGTGCATTAGATAAGGCACTCGACGGCAACCGTGTAGCAATGCAGCGTTTACAGCAGTCTTGGATGAACTTCCAGAATGCGATCTTCCAAGGTGGTTTCGGTGAGCAGATGACACGTATCTTCCGTGACCTGGCGACCATCCTGAGCAGCAACGGTGAACTGGCAACCAACTTAGGACACTTCTTCGGCCAAATCATGGAAGGTTTCTGGGACATGGTTACCGAGGTCCACGATGACTTCATCCTGCTTGATCGTATCTTCAGCTATTATGCACAGAAACTGGGTATCCAGGGTGACATAATGAAAGATATTTTCAACTGGGCGGGGTATGCTATCGGTATCGGCATCTTCGTAACAGGCTTGGGCAAGATCTTCGGAATTCTGTCCAAAATTGCAGGATTGCGTGGCGCTCTTGTAGCTATTCGTGGTGCTATGGGGGGTGATCTCGGAGCGGCTGCGGCTGGCGCAGCGGGTGCAATGACTACCGGGGGCAGTGGCGGTAAGATGGGTCCTAACTCCGGACCAAGCACACCGTGGCGTAAAGGTGGAGGCGGCGGTGGTCTTAAACTGCCACGCACCCTGCCTGGTCCTTTCCAGTTTATGATGATAACGGCAGGTCTGGATTGGTTACTGGATGATGACAACTCAACGCGTCAGGGCAACATCAATAAAGCGATGACCCCTTACGAGTCTACTCAGAACCCGTTGTCTCAGGCATCGGGCGGCGACATGGGTCTGTTGTTGAAATCTGCTTTGTACTCTCTGTGGGGGTCAAAAGATAAACCAGCGACAACTGTCGATACTGACAGCATGGCTTCTTCTGCTGTTAACCGCGCTAACCCGTTCCCTTATCCTCTGAATAACCAACCTCAGCAGGTAGAAGGTAAGGTTACACTGGAGATCAAGGGCGGAGAACTTCGCAACATCATCAAGGCTGTTGTGGACGAGAACAACCTGTTCAACATGAACATGCTCATCCAAGGTGGGCCTGGTTAATCAAGGGGCTTCGGCCCCTTTTTTATTTCCACCTTCCATGCTAAAATAATGAAAATAGGAGGCTATTATGGCGATACAGGGTTCCGGTCTTTCCCAACGGCAGCAAGAGCGTTTACAGAGTTTATCAGCCGAGTCAGAGAAGATTGATAAGGCGAATGCGGAAAGGGTCGACGCTTTAAAAGATAAGCCCTTTGTACAGTACACGATGTTTGTCTCCGGCTTACGCCGTGGTCGTCAGGCCGATTTCGAGGCCAAGAACAATACTGATGACCTGGCAATTGTTTTTGATTCCGTTGATCAGCACGCTTATACCAAAGCCTACAATAAGACCAGCTACGCAGTTGAGTCGAAGGCCAAGGCTTCAGATCACGTTGTCACCCAAGACGGCAAGTTCTCTTTTACTGGGATTATCACTGACTCACCGTACCTTATCGACCCAAGAAACTATATCGATAAGGATACGCACAAAGATAATCCAATGTCTGCCCGCCGCCCGGCAAAGGCCATGCAGATCCTCCAGGATATTGCAGATGCCCATCAGTTGATTACTTTGGTCACAGAGGATAATATCCTCACCAACTACGTGATCACAAACCTTAACTTTGACAGAACGACACAAGGCGGTTCATCAATTACCGTAAGTGTACAACTTGAAGAGTTTAGATTCAAGTCCGTAGGTAAAACTGTTCTTGCCCGTACAGCCGATCCTAAAAAGGCCGGGAAAAAGAACAGCGGAACTAAGCAAACCGCAGAAGGCGGGGCTGCGGATGACAATGCCAAGGGCAAAAGGAAAACTCCTTACATCGGGAAGAATGCCAGTACCAAAGAGCGTATCGAAAACGCCTTAGCAGGTACAACAGACTTCTCCGGCGAGGCAGGTAAGAAGCTGCCGTTTGACCCAGGTTTATTGCAGAGGAAGTAATAATGGCGGATACTGTTTACTACCGTACATTTGATTTTGAGTTGAGTGGCTACCCTGATGAAGTGTTTCGCGTCGTACTCGACTCAGTGACCTACGAATTGCGTTTTGTGTGGAATGAAAGGGATGAATCCTGGCAATTTTCTCTTGGGGATGTCGGTGCTGATCCTACCATCATAACCAAGCTATGTTGCTATGTGGACCTGTTAGCACCGTATCGGTATATGGACGGTGTTCCTAAGGGCAACATTTATCTTTTCCCCCTGCGTAATGTAAGAACTCGTGCCGGACGATTTAACATTGGCCCGCTCTCAGGCGTGCAGATGGCTTATGCTTCTCGTGCAGAGGATGTTGAGGAAATCGATTAATGAGAGCAATGCAAAGGACTTATACGCTGGTCATAGGACGACCAGTCTCTTTGGGAGATAAACCTGTTAATATTGAGAAGTATGCAAATACTAACCGGGGCGAAGCTTATCTCATCCGTGATCTGCATATTGATTTCAGTATTAAAAAGGACAACTCTAAAGAGCCTAATAAAGGATATGTCACAGTATACAACCTCTCAGATGAAGTTGTAAACTACCTTGGTGCTAACCAAAGAGAATCTTTGGCGGTCTTACTGAAGGCCGGATACAATGACGAAGAAAAGCTTATTTTCTCTGGCACTGTTGAGTTCGTAGAGGACAACTTTCCCAATGAAACCCGAGAGACAAAGTTTATCTTAGGTGACGGGACATTGAACCTCACGACAGCCACAACAGCGAGGTCTTACCGTAAAGGAACCCCGGTAAACAACGTACTTAATGACCTGATTACGGATCTGAAATTACCTAAAGGCCGTGTGGTCGATTTTGGTAGTGACACCATTGATCATTCTATGGCGTTCACCGGAAACGCTTCTCAAAACTTAGCTAACTTGGCGAAGAATACAGGATCGACCTTCTCCGTGCAAGATGGTGCGGTTTACTGGACTCGTGAAGGATCTCGATTCTCTAACGTCATGTTTGAGATATCCGAGGAAGGTGGTATGGTTGGGACGCCAACAGTGAAGCAACCCTCCGCTGCGAAGAAGGCACTCAAGGCAAAAGCTAAAGCTAAAGCGGGAGTGAAGCCAAAGGCCAGTAAGAAGAAAAAGGAACACGATATCAAGGAGGATGTTGGTCTTACGGTGACAACCCTCTTGAATGGCGCGATCCTTCCGGAATCTACCGTATACTTAAATACCCGTTATCACAAAGGCTTTTACAAAGTCGCAGAGCTTACCCATAAGGGAGGCTACGAAAGTGGCGACTGGACAACCGAACTCGGCCTTGTGGAAACCCGTGGTCAACTTATTCGTTAAGGAACAAAATGGCTTCTGTTGATCGTTATGATGCAGCATTCGGGATCTATATGTCCCGTTATCTCCGTAACAACCTGCACACCAATATTCGGGGCAAGGTTGTAGGTGTAGATTACAAGGGCCCTACCGTTGATATTCAGCCAATGGCATACACGGAATTCGCCTCGGGAACTGAAGACACGTACCCCGTGATTTACGATGTTCCTGTTCAGCTTCCGTCTGGTGCCGGGGGTAAGGCCCGCCTGACAATGCCGATCAAGGTTGGCGATACTGTTGGCCTGTCATTCTCAGAAAGAAACGAGAATGATAACACAGACCAAAACACTCACCAACTATTCCCCGGTTGGGCGGTAACTCAGATATTCACGGAAGGGAATGCCAAGGCTATCGACCCCGATAACGTTGTCTTGGAGAACGACAAGGCCACTGTGGTTCTTAAGCCAAACGGCGACATGAGCCTGCAAAACTCTAAAACACAGATCCGCAGCTTGGCGGACGGCAATGTGGAAATTGACAACGGTGCAGGTCGTATCTCTATGTCACCTTCGGGTGCTATCGATTGCAACGGTGCTAAAATAACCCCGGACGGCAAGATTATTACGGCGCAAGGTATAGACTTAGATGCTTTCCACGCCACATACTTGCTGCACGTCCACGATGGTGTTCAGAGCGGCAATAGCCAGACTCTACCGCCTGTGCAATAAGGAGGCCGGATGGCTACCCAGTTTAAAGATTTTCTCTTGGACCCTACGACAGGGGATCTCGATTTGTCGAGTGGTGGCCTTGCCCTAGTCCTGACAAACCAGATGTCTCTACGCCAGCGTCTCTACCTCCGCTTTGCCATATGGGCAGGCGACTGGTACTTCGATGAAGGCTTTGGATTTCCTTATCGTACGTTTATTGGTAAGAAGACCATGAAGGGCGTCTTGGATGGGAGGATTAAGAGTGAGGTTCGTCAGGAGCCCGATGTTCTCCAGATAACAGATTTCGTCTCCTCTATGAATGTCTCATCTCGCTCATATCAGTGCTACTTCACAGTGGTTACGGTGGAGGGTGAGGAAATTAACTTAGCTTTCCAAGGTGGTGATGAATACATCTACCCGACCCCTCCGGAAGGTAATGTGCAGCTTTGCGGTGATGAAGGAAACTTGATTAACTTCAAGAATAAGTTGTACTATTTGATAAACTTCAGACTGCCTCAATATGGCGACTCCACTTGGGTTAATAAGTGGAAATGAACAAGGGAGCCTCTGGCTCCCTTTTCTTTTAATTCTCAGGGTAATATGATAAAATACGCTTATCGCCTAATTTAGGAGCAGGAGGAGTAATGGCGTCCAATTACGGGTTAACAGGTAGTGGTTTCAACCTCCCGCCGATGGATGATCTTGTCGAAGAAACGAAAAAGACTTTTAAGTCCGCTTTCGGTGAAGATTTTAATACCGAAAGTAACTCAGTTGCCGACAAAATGATTCAGATTTTTAACGAGCGTGAATATCAGTTATGGTTGCTGATGGGTTCTGTGTACTATAGCCAGACTATGCAGGGTGCAGAGGGGATCTTCCTCGACGATCTGTTTGGCAAGCAGGGTATTTATCGTTTAGGTAAAACCAAGAGCACAGGTAGCGTCATTATGACGCTTGACGACACAGTGCCTTACAACGCTGTATATTCCGCCGGAACGTACACTATCGACACGGACTACCAGTTGTCGACAGATGTTCAGGTTGCTGGCAATATCATAGCACAAAAAATTCTCAGTACCGATCTTAAGCCTGGTGGTTATCGCTTCCAGATTCAGAACATTGCGGACCAGTCTGTCAAGACACTTAATCTGACACTGCTGTCAACATCAGGCACGTCCCTTAGCACTTTCTACGGACAGATCAAAGACTTTATCGTTGACAACACCATAGAGTCAAACCGAGACAGAATCATCATCGATTCTACCGAGGGTGCCCTGTACATTGGTTACGATAGTAGCAAGAAAATTATCGGCCTGTCAAGTCGTGTGGATTTCCGTACTAATCCCCTGATTGGCGAAAAGACTATCGTTATGGATGCCAAAGCGATTCAGGCAGGCGTGCTGAGCCGTGATGCACATTCTGTTAGAACCATTAGCCCAACCCCGGAAGGGTTTGTGGACATGGACAACCTGTCAGACTTTATCGCAGGTGCAGATGTAGAGTCTGACAACGAATATCGTATTCGTGCTACCGTTTCCATGAGTGATGGAAAAGCCACTCGTCCGGCCATCGTATCTGCTCTGTTGAATCGTGTGGAAGGTATTGAAAAGGTCCGTATCTTCAATAACAACACAGACAAGACGAATGGCTTGGGTATACCGCCTTACCGCTTTATGGTGGTTTGTTATGGCGGAGGCACAGCGGAGATCAGCCAAGTCCTGTACGATTTCATTGCGATGTCTAACAATACTTACGGATCAACCTTTTACGATATCACGACTGAGGATGACCAGATAGAGCGTATTTGGCATACCAAGGCTGTGGCTCGCAATTTGGAAGTTCGAGTAAGGTATCGAGGAAGACCTCTGTCGGTAACTGAAGAAACCGCCATAACGGATGCGTTGGTTACCTCTATCAACGGAGCGATGATCGCAGGCACCCTTTATAATGTCCGCCTTGTTGGTACGGTCATGAGTTCAACCTCTCCCGACCGATTCACTCAAGTTTACGTGGATATTAAAAATAAAGGTGAGCCAGATGACGATTACCTGAATACTGACATATCTGCCGATCCAACTCAAGTTTTCATTGTTGAGCCGGAAGATATCACCTTCAGCCAAATTGTTTAAGGAATCATATGGCAGACGAAATTGTTTTAAAGGATGTTAACCACATCCACCCTCTGCCAGATTTTGTGCAGGGGGGTTTGGATTACCTCCCTCGCAGCGCTTTCGAGAATAAAGAACAGTTACTTCAGATAATGAAGATCTTTATTGAGCGTCTGGAACATATCGATAAGAAAATGGTTGAGCTTGCAGAGTTAAGGACGACTCTGAATGCCACGGATGAAAACCTAGATGAGATCGGAAGACAACTCGGAATATATCGAAACGGATTAAACGATCCGGAATACCGAGCAGTAATAACGATCCTTACGGGCAATAAATCCAAAAGCGGGACACGCAGTGATGTAATCGCCACGCTGAAACAACTTTTCGGTGAGGACGGCGTTACCACCTATAAAGGATATAATTATCGTGTAGATATCAACGTGTTCAACACCTGCATGGAAATACCCGATATTCTCCCGCAGATCTTGGACATGTTGCCGCTGGTAACTCACCTCCGCCTGGTAGAAAACGTAGGTTACCCTTTTGGTATGGAAGGCGATGCACAGGCGTTCGGCTTTGCTTCGGTATATGACAGCAACCGCACTGGTGCAGGCGGCTTGTCCACTTTAATTTATGTGTCGGACGACGAAGAAGAGTGGTCCTTCAACTGAGGAGATTTTCATGGCAAGACCAAAGGGCAAGATTTATGTGTGGGCTTCCCAAGACGTAAATCTTCCAGGCACAGGCCGTCCGAACAAGTCTAAACCAATTGACGACCTTTTAGCAAAGGGTTATGATAAAGGCCAGAAGCCTGCGGCAGAAGAATTTAACTACATCCTGAACATGTCTTCAGGCTGGATTGACTGGATAGTCAACGAGAAGTTCCCAGAGTTAGAGACTGAAATTAACCGTCTCCTCAATGAACTGGAAGAACGTATAAACACCCAACTCAACTCTATCCGTCAAGATATTGCAGGGTTGAAGCAAGACATCACGGATCTCAAACGGTATGTTGATCAGAAGGTCGTTGATCTTCGGAAAGAGATTGCGGCGGTAGATACAAAGGTTACCCGCCTACGCCAAGACGTAGATGCTGCCGTTTCTAATTTGAATACACGTATCGATGACTTGACCCCTCTCTTGGTCCCTGTTGGTGCTGTTATTCCTTGGCCGGGACAAAGCCCTCCTGATGGATGGTTAGAGTGTAATGGTCAGGTGTTTAATACGGGTGAAAACCCTAAACTATATAATGTCCTTGGCCGTAACGTTGTTCCTGATTACCGTGGTCTTTTCCTTCGTGGGTGGGCACATGGTTCAAACGCTTTCGATCCTGATTCAGGTCGTGGTTTAGGTTCTTTCCAGAACGACGCGTTCCAAGAGCATAGCCACTTTGCAGGTGCAGAGACAATCCTTTTCGATAACGTTCCGGCAAGTTACACGCGTAACACTCCGGGAGGGGCAGAGGGTCGTCAGTATAGCAACCGTACAGGTGGTGTCAACCCAGTCTGGAATAATCCGCGTTACGCTAATGAAACCCGACCAAAAAACGTCGCGGTCATGTATGTGATCAAGACGGATAAGGCCCAGTCTTCCGGTAGTAATTCACCGACAGCTATTGTGGTATCCCCGGATTCTATTACTAACCGTGTGGGTTACAGTGTTCGTGCAACGGCCAGCGTTTTACCAACCTCTCTTGCAGGCCAGTATCCTGTTAGTTGGTCAAGTCAGAATACTGCTGTTGCTACTGTGGACGGATCTGGTAATATTACCCTCGTTGGTCCCGGCGACACAAACATCATTGCTTCCATCTCCACGGGGATGAACAGCGTGATTCGTGTGACAAGCTACTCTGTGTTGACCAGCATCAGCATTGCTGACCCGGGAAGCCTCGAAGTAAACCAGACACGACAGCTACAGGTTACCAAAAACCCTGACTCTGCTAACGAGCCATTGCAATTTCTGACAAACAACGCAGGGATCGCAACGGTGAACGAAGCGGGTTATGTAACAGGAGTTTCTCCTGGTGATGTGACAATCACAGTTCGTGGCACACTGTCCGGCGTTTCCAACACCCGCCAAGTGACCATCGTACCTGCTGTTGTAGCACAAACCATTGAGGACATCCAGTTCGGTGTGATTACCATTTCAGACTTTGATGATGGTTATAATCAGGTTCCGGCGGGTTGTACTATCGTTGGTGGTGACTGGTACACAGAGGACGGAACTGCGCGTCTGGGTTATAAACCAATCCAGAAGAAAATCAACGGCCAGTGGGTAATTATTTCGGGGTAATGATATGCAGATGAACAACATCCGGGTCTATGACCCGGAAGTTAAGCCTTTTGGTGACGTACAGTATTTCTGTGACGACAAAGGGCGTGACTGGTACGAAAACAACACTTCTTTCCGTAAAAAGTATGTTGTGCAATATAACTCACATGGTATTGTAAAGGCTCTTGTGCCAACCGAGATGGCGGACAGGCTACACCCCGGTGGAACATCAATCGCTGAAATCAATACAATACCTAAAGATTTCTCGCTTACCGATGCGATCTGGCTATTTGATGGAAAGAAGTTAACCAGTACAGACTTTGACCCCTCAATACCGACCAGTTATCGTAAATCCCAGTTTGCAAAAGCGATTAGTGCTAAGATAACTCCACTGCAAGACGCTGTGGATTTGGAAATTGCAACGGAAGACGAGAAGAAGGAATTTGCTGCCCTCCGTAAACTCCGCGTACAACTTATGCGGATCCCTGATGACACCCCCGCAAGCGAAGTAGACTGGAAACCCTTCATCGCTGCATAACTGAATGACCGGATCTTCCGGTCATAGGAGAACGTATGGCTCTGGACATCATGCTCGTTCTGAAGTCTTTGTGGGGGGTAGTGACATTCCTGCTATTGGGGGCACTCAAAATCTTCTACTCTGACTTCAAAAAGATGCAAGAGCGCCAGGATGAACTTGAAAAAGATATCATCCGGTTGCGTGGTGAGATGGTGACCAAAGACAGTATCGACGCTATACTTGACCGTAAGATCAAGCACGTTACCGATACTATCGGCGATATCCGTGGTGACATTACAGTGATGAGGAAGGAAGCCAAGGAGGAAAACAATGCCCTCCAAAAGGAAATCCGTCAAGTCCTTAATGCAATGTTAGACTCTCGTCACAACTCCCGCTAATGCTTGTATCAATCTTTTATGCAATGTGCTTCGTGATCCTTGCTACCCGCAAGGATTGCGGTGCTAAGATTATGGCGGGGTTATGCCTCGCCTATCTTGCCCTCGATAACCTTATTCTCTGGTTATTCTCAAATGCACAGACTTTCGACATTACGCTGTACTTTACAACAGCTTGGGCATTGGATTCAATACTTCTCTTTGTCGTGGGTTGCTCTATCAAGGGTGTCCGGCAAATAGCGATGGTAGCATTGGCCTTGCCATTCATGCTGTTGCAAGTATTCGCAATCCAATATCCAATCTATTTTTCCGTGGATGTTTACTCCTTCGCAGTACAGGACGCACACAGGTATTTTATCGAGGCATTCATCTTCGTTTACTCCTGGAAGGATAATACCCTGAATGAGTGGTACAGAACCGGGACAGTTCTTTCCCTTTTAATTTTGGCTCACCTCCTGTGACCGCGTTGATAATGAAGGTGTTATATGGTAAAATTTTTCAAAGACTTGCTTACCTCAGCTATTGAACCAGACAAGGTTTCTCATACTAAGTTCTGGTCGAACATCGGCATGGCTTCCATGACCGCTGTTTTCCTCTGGTACGGGTTCAATAACACACTTCCCGAGTGGTACGTCTGGGTTTATGCCCCGACTGTAGTCGCTCCACATCTGTTGAGTGACCTGATCAATTTGCGTTGGGGAATAGCCAAGCAGAACAACGATCCACCACCTTCAGATCCTAAATCTTTATAAGGAGATCCTGTGTCATCCAATACCGATATTATTGCGTTGCTAGATAGCGATGCAGACAAGGCAGTTGACCAGATCATTGCAGATGCTAAACGTCTGCATACTGTAGTGAACGGCACAGGAACAGAGCAGGCTATCACAGAAGATGGTAGCCTAATCCCTTCGGTCCGTAAAGCCTTACTGGACAACCTGTACTTCAAGACCCCGCCTTTACCTTGGAAGAACGGATCCTCAATCACCGAGTTTAACCAGCTTTACAGCTTCACAGATGTATCTGGTAACGTGACTTGGTGGTATGCGCCAGGTGCTACCCTGACGACTCCGGTTGTGATGGGTGATAGCCCTATTAACAACGGCAAATTCCGCGTCTTCCTTGATAAGACAAACATCTCTGACATTTACGCCCCTATCACCTCTCCGAACTTCAAGGGCAACGCTCGTGTGCCTCTGGCTGCCAAGGGTGATAAGACAGACACTATCGCATCTACTGCCTGGGTTCAACGTGAAGTTGAAGACTTGGTGGAAAAGGTGGATAATGCCAACAAGGGTGACTTTGAGAACATCACAGTGTCAAACGATGCTGTTCTTGAAAACACCTACGTGAATGGTGAATTCATTGTCCAGAGTGAAAAGATCGACGCCAGCGCCAGTGAAATCTCAGCCCGCCGGATCCGTGTTGTCGGTCAGACGGCTGAGATAGCTTTTGAGCAAAATGCTGCCCCTCCCGCAGGTGTCTCTACTCGCACCAACATTAAACCTTATCAGGTCGCAACCGGGAAGCTGACGGCTGACGACTCGACCCTGACCAAGGTCCAAGTGGGGGACTTGGCAACCGCCGAGGACTCTCTGAACGTCGATGGTTATATCCGTGGGGACTATCTCCACTTGGAAGGTAACAATCGGAACTCAACTGACAAGCCTCAATTGTTGGTTGACGGCATAGCAGAGATCGGGACTCTACGCATAACCCAAGGTATCGAGGGTGTAAAGGCAGATGTGGATGGTTTGGATATCAAGCCAAACAGTGCCAATATTACAGAAGATCTCCAAGTCGGTGGTGACACGGCCCTGGTGGGAAAACTTACTGTTACAGGTAAGACCAAGGTTACCGATCTGGAAGTCACCGGATCCGTTACAGGTGTTGCGATTTCTGTCGACAACAAGGACATCAAGCCTCGTAACGTCACTACGGGGAGTATCACAGCCACGGGTGATTTACAAATATCCGGGACTACAACGGCCACGGGCAAAATCACCACACAAGATCTGGAAGTCTTGGGTAAACTCACGGCTAACCTTGACCTGTCCGGATCTGATTTGGTTGCCGATACCCTGAAAATTACCAACCAAGCTACCATTAAAGACTTGGTGGTCACTGGTAACACGATGGGAGTCAAGGGAGATGTGACTGGCGAAGATATCAAGCCTGCCACTGTGGAAGCCACAGGTAGCATCAAGGGTGATTCTTTGCAGGTAACGGGTGGTGCAACAATCGGCGGCGACCTTGCTTTAACAGGTGAGTTCAAACCGACAGGTATCGATACCGGATCCTTACTGTCTGACGAGATCACTGTAGATGGTGATCTGACACAAACCAGCGGCACAGCTAAGTTGAACAACTTGGTGGTCACAGGGACTACAACTGGTGTAACTGCGGACGTCTCTGGTAAAGATATCACCCCGGCCACTGTAGAGACTACAGGTGACGTAGCTGTTGGCGGAGGTCTTACCGTAACAGGTAAGTCAACGCTGGGCGATGTGGAGTTTACCGGGACCCTGACTGGTCTTGATCTGGATCTTTCCCAAAACGACGTCACTGTCAAGTCTCTGACCACCGCTGGAAAGTCCACTCTCGCAGATGTGGTTTCCGAGACCATTGAAAACAGCAATAAGATTACGACCAAGGATATTCAGGTCACAGGTAATATCTTAGATGCCGACGGTAATCCTGTCAATACCTTTGATGTAACCAATAAGGATATCCTTCCGAACAGTGTTCAGTCTGCCACGTATGTGAAGACAAAGACCCTGGAAGTAGAGCAGACATCGGAGTTCAAGGACAAAGTCACTTTGGATGCGGGGCTGGCTATAACAGGCGGCGACGTCCTGATGGCAGCAGGTAAGGCGACGGTGAATGATCTGCAAGTTAATGGTGCGTTGACCGACGAAAACGGCAATACCATTGGGACAGCGGAGAGCATTGAAGGTAAGGATATCAAACCTAAGTCAGTTGTTGCCAGCGTTTCAGTAGAGGCGGCAAGCATCACCTCTTCCGGGGATGTTAATGCAGTCAGCTTGAACGTAAGTGGCGACACCAATCTCGGGGTTCTTACTGTGGCAGAAGATGCCACATTTGACAATGTGACCATTACCGGGCAAACTGTTGCAGGTTCAACCCAAGTGGACAGTCTTCGCGTAAAACGTGTCGCAGGCAGCGATAACAAACGCTTTACGGTAGAGGGGGACAGTGATCTTCAGGGCGACCTGAATGTATCTGGAACCATCACGGGTGAAGTTGATTTGTCTGCAAAAGACATTTCAATGAAAAACCTGGCGACCAGTGAAGACATTACAACCCGGAACCTGACCGCCTCCGCCACTGTAAAAGGTGCCAACGGATTGTTCGGGGAGGCTGACCAGACCAGTTCTCAGTTTGGGTTGCAGTCTCTGAGCAATGCCCGCGTAGATAAGGACTTGGAAGTTGGCGGTAACCTGCGTGTTTCTGGAACCATGTCAGGTAATCTTGATCTGTCTGGCAAGGATATCACACCTGATGACATTGCTGCAACAGGTGATATTTCCGGGGTAGATATTACCTCCACAGGCACGTTGACTGCCAACAACCTGGTTGTGAATGGGACTACGACATTCGCAGAGGGTAATACCTTCCAAGCGAGTCAGGTGAAGTCAAGCCTCTTCGTTGCGGATCCGGGTGCAGACATTACGGTAAGTTCTGGGTCTTGGACACCAGATGGTCTGCGCTCCATCTATAACGTCACAGTTACTGCGGATACGGTTATTAATCCTATCGCATCTTTACCGGGTGCCGGGACTTATTACTTCTATATCGAGCAGGATTCTGTCGGCGGCCACGCGGTGACTTTCGATGCCTCCTACCTGAAGATCGGTAGTGATACTGTCAACACAGCGGCGAGTTCACTGTCGTTGATTCAAGTCATCTACCGTGGTAAAGGCAATCTGTTTGACTACACGATCCTTCGCCGGGGTTAATTATAGCCGCCTCCGGGCGGCTTTTCTTTTGGAGGTAGAATGTTCCCTTTTCCTTTAATCCCCCCTTTTGTTGCCTCTTCTAAAGAGACCATCAAGAGAGTGGCTGTAGCGACCAACAACACGATGCTTCTTTCTTCCAAGGGGAATGTCTATGTTACAGGACAAAACCGCATAGGAGAGCTAGGCGTTGGAGATACGACCAACCGCTACAATCAGTGGGTGCTTGTCCTACAGAACGTCAGTCACATTGCCGCAGTACGAGAAAACCTGTATGCTGTAAAAACAGACGGGACCGTATTAAACCCTAAACTTACGTCCGGCACAGGCCAGTACAGTTGGCAACCTATAACAACGTGGTCAGCCGCTGGCGATTTATCCGGAGACAATATCCGTAAGATCGTTTGTGATACTGAGAACATCTTCGTTTTGAAAAAAGATAACTCACTGTATTACATGGGTACAAATAGCGGAGGCCAGGCTAACACGGGGTCTACAGGTGCAGTTGGTGTGATGAGAGCCCACACAACCGATGTCCAACAGATTTCTGTATCAGGCAATATTGTTGTCCTCCTCAAAAGCGATGGTTTCCTTTACGGCTGTGGTCAAGACACTCGTAACGTAATCAGTGCAGGAAGTTCTCCCAGAACCCTGACACAGATGTTTGGAGCAAATGCTGACGGGGGAACCATATCCGACTTCGTGGTAACAAGCAGTGGGCAAGCCCTGTTAGTTCGTTACTCCAACGGCAAGTATCGTACCAAAGGTCTCAATATCGGTCAACTTCCTACCGGGACGGCTGCACCAGGCAACACGCTGACAGATGTTCCTGATGGGTTTACACCCGGAAACGGAACAGAGCCTCTTTTCCGAAATGTCGGAATACCTTTAGCAGGAGGAACCTATCCGACCTATGCTTACGATCTATTCTATTATACAGGCGGTAAGTTTTATGCTTGCGGTAGCGCCACAGGACAGATTACGGGTGTTAACCAGAGCAGTGGTACAGTTGCTCCTTGGACACAAATGGACGGAGCGAGTGTTAAGATTGCTAACGCGAAAGGAATGAGTTTTGGAGAAGGCTGGGCCATTGCTTACAATGATACCGAAATAATGTACTGGGGATCTAACGGAAGTACAACCGTAAAACCTATTGCAGGTTATGTTTCAGACGGCAGACCTGTTTATCAGGCTCGCTTGGCAACATCCCCATTAGCAGCATAAAGAAAAGGCACCCAATCGGGTGCCTTTATTTTTACCTAACTTATTGAATTAGAAAGGAATGTCGTCATCGAAGTCCATGTCATCAGGTGACATATCGTAATGACCGTTGGCAATTTGATTACCGTGATCACCAGCTTCTTCTGCATTTTTCTGAGACAGGTCAGGCTCATTGTTGGCAGGAGTAGCAGCCACCGTGGTAGTCTCTCCCTTAACGTAAGCACTTACCTGAGGAACTACCTCATTCAGCAGGGTACGAGCATAAGTCAGCAGTTTGTCCGTAATCTCTTGAGGGCTGTCATTTTCTCCCACTTCGATGTCACGGGTTGCATTCAGGATCGCATGACCGACCATAGCACCCAGATCGTATTCCGACATACCTTTGTTGGCGCTATCCTTTCCTGCCTCTTCTTTCAGAGATTTGGTTGCATCGTGGACAACCTTAGCAACCTCTCCCGTGGCAGGAATAACCAAGCCGCTACGACGAAGATTCAGGGCACCGTTAACTGCATGGCCGATCTCAACGCCGGAGTTATCCTTCTTACGACCCGTAGAAGCCCCTGAGTTGGAAGCGCTGCCAGAACCTTTCGGACCATAAGCCTTAAAGCCTGTCAGTGTACCATCCTCAGCGCGTTGTCCGGCAAGACGACCGCCAGAAACAATCTCTTTCAACTGGTCGGCAGACAACTTAACAGTAACCTCACCACTCTCAGTCTTCACTACGACGTCTGAGCCGCTCACAGAGACGATATCTCCGTAAACCTTAGTGGTTTTACCACCCGACGCGTTAGAGGCCGCAGAATTCGTCTGAGAGCCTCCTGTGTTGTTAGCCGGACGAGAATCACGAGCACCGGATGCATCGGTGATCTTGATCTTGGCTTTCTTACCTTCTGCCCCAGAACGCTCATTACCTTCGCTGTCTTTCCAGGTACGGATCTGTACAGGTACGCGGATGACCATACCTTCCTTAAGGTCGGTCCACTTATCATCGACCTTGATCTGGTACTGGTTTTCGTACTTCAGGTTCTTAACTTCGTGAGTACCGAAACTAACCCAAGCCTGGTCTTCACCATTTTTGAGCAGGATAGATGCACGGTGGGTTGCAACGATTGATTTACCCGCGTTAGGCCCCTTGGTGATGTTGGTCACTTTGGGGCTACCATCTTCATTGATACGCTTGATGTTGATACGCTCAATAGTACCGACAGCCACATGTGCGTTGACATCGTTAAGTGCATCATACACAGAGCTAATCACAGATTGAACTTCAGACATTCACTTCTCCTTCGGTTTTAAACAAAGCCCCGACGGCGGGGCCAGTACAACAGGTTACCACAGTTTATCTAAATTGCAATATTACTACAAAAGATTTTTATTGAATCTTCCAGTTGGTTTTCCGCTCGCGGAGGAACACATACGAAATGCTGTTACTTGTTCGTCCGTCAATGGACCCTCATCTTTTTCGTAGTATTCTAAATCTGCCCCTGTGCCCGCAGCGTCATGGGTTCCAGAGCGGAGTTGCTCGGCGAATTCTGTAGCTGTAGATTTAACCATCGCACTTACAATGCTGTGGTTGACATTGAAGTGGCTTGCGTACATCTCCACGCCTTCCGCTCGCACCGAGTTCAGGTAAGCGTCGGTGGTTGGTGTTTCAGGCAACCCCCATGCGTTATCTGTAAACCAATTGTCCAGTGGTTCAAGAGCCCCATTAAGATGCCACCCTGCCACCGCAAAGCCCTTCCCGTACAACTCTGAATTGATGCATTCAACAATGATTTTCAGTGCCACATTCTCCGCCGCCATCGCGTCCAACTTCTGTTGTAATGCGTAGTGGGCCATCTTAAGATCTTCGATTTCCTTGGCCACACTTGCAGGGCTGTATTTACCTGTGGCATTTGCCATCTCCTTTTCCCACTCCACCTCGTTGGACATAGCCTTTTCGCAGAGTGAAGATACTCCTTTGAGTCTTTGTTCTAGCTCTTTGTAATCATCAAATCTAACCAAGTATCCATTGTCGTCTTTTTCAAGAGTAAAACCTCTAGCGTCGATTTTTAAACGATTGACCATCTTATCCCCCTTAAAGGTATACCCGACGGATATCTTCTTCCGCCAGATCGAACATTTTGTTGGCTGTGTAGATATCTTTGATCATCTCTTCAGTCATATCCTCTTCGCGGATAGCGCTAAGCTTACGCTTAAACACTTCGACCTCCTCAATATCATTCTTGATATATACACGGATCATGATACGGACCGGAATCACTTTCGAGATCTTACCGCCGGGATTTACAGCGTATACCGCTTTAATTTCCGCTATACGGTTCTCTCTTTCGTAAACAAGGTTCATATTGACATAGTTATGATGTTGATCGCGAGTTACGGTCTTCTCTGCAACGATGCAATTCCAACCCGGCTCTGTGAATGTATTGTCAAAGATGCTCATGTTCTGTCCTCTTGTGTATTTTAAAGTAGCTTACACCACTTTTTAGTTGATTACAACTTTCCTTTTTGTTGACGGATAAATCCTTTCTTTGACAGAGGGACGGGAGGATTTTTTAGTGTCTCCAAAAAGTCTCCTTCAGACATAATGTGGCCTTCTCCATTTTGTATCTCATTAATCATGTAAAGTTCGTAAGGTGTTAGTCCGTCTCTTCCGGAGCGACCTTCTTCACCTGGTTTTCCATCCTGACCATCTCGGCCAGGTTGACCTTGAGGTCCTTGAATAAATACCAGTTTGGGCTCTGTCAGGGAGGCATAGATGATCAGGATAACCCAAGCTAGCGCACTTATGCTCCAGACAGGCCACAACGAGGCAATAACAGAGAGTGCCAGGATTAAATACTTGTTGCGATGATCTCGCTTGTTAGCCACCAAGAATGGTGCCAACCAAACAATGACGAACAGCCAAGCTGTCCCTGTAAATAATGCCCAAGCCAAGTCTACGATCATAACCACCCCCAATGCTTAGAAAGTTCAGTAGCCACGATAACACCGCCAATAAAGGCGGTGGAAGACATGACCATCCAGTAATTGAAACGAGCACCTGCCATAGAAACAAACAGGAACAAAACTACGAACACCTCAGGTTTTATCATGATTTTCCTTTTTGCGTGCAGCCTTTTCGATCTCGTCCTGATCGACTTCATCTTGGGCACGACTGATAATTTGGTAAGGGGTCTCTGGATTTTCCAAAAACTCTGAATACTTTTTAATCCGCCTTGTGAGTTTCGCTCTAACTTTCCTTTCTCGGGCCATAGTGTCTTGTACAAGGCTCCCCTTTTGGTAAAGCACCCAATAAAACACTTGCTTGGCGCGTGTACGAGTAGATCCTAATGCATATGCGAAAAGCTTGTGTGGGTCACTATCTTTACCAAACACATAGATATCTGAGAATACCTGCTTGGCAATGGCTATTTCTTCCTTCGTGATACGAGGCCACCCTTCATCACCATATTGAACAGACTTTCCAGATGTAGGCTTAGGTGGGTATTTCGGGTACTTTTTATCTTTCATTACATCACACTCCTCTAGGTTACTGCTTTTACTCCACAATGGGGCCGAAGCCCCGGTATTTTACTTAATCACAGCTTGAGTAGCTGGAGGATCCGCTGTCGTACGAACTTGAGTCGTAAGAACTATGGCTGCTTGAAGAACTACTGTAACTGTCATGAGAACTGCTGTGACTACTGGAGGAGTAGTCTGTGTCATGAGAAGAAGAAGAAGAACTGCGACATTCCTCAACTCGCGTCGGGGTATCATTACTGACAACAACCGCAGTTAATAGTGCTGCACTCATCGGATCAACAGGACTTGATGACGAGTTGTCCTCCGTCCGCCGCAGAGATTGACCCCGTGCGGGATAACTTTGAACGATTGCATTTTTACGTTCAATAAACTGGCGTTTAGCCTTGGGCGGTAATTTCTTACCTCGGGCATACACAGGCAGTTCCACGTCTTTTAACTGCTCATTGAGAGACTTTGGCGGTGTGGCCGGAGCCTTAGCTACAACAGGTTGCGGAACAACCGGGGTTGATGCCGGAGTCGTTACCGTCTCTTTACCTTCACGAACCTTCACCGACAGAACAGTATCCTGTTGGTTATGGTTACGTCGCTGAGCCTGGATAAACTGATCAACATCATGCTCTTCGATTTTCAGCGGTGTGAACAGGGTTTTGATCCATGCAATAACTTTCTTGAACATATTTACTCTCCTTCCAGAATACAATGTTAAGCTCACTTGTGACAAATTACTCAAGGTAGCCTTTCTTTTTAAGCTCGACCACAAGCTCTCTCTCGTACTTCGCTAATCTAACAGTAAAAGGCTTGCCGATCAACCAAAATTTAAATCGGTAGCGTTCGAATTGTTTATCCAGCCAAGTTGCCAGATCTTCCATCCGCCAGGCTACCCAAGATAACCCCAACGCCACCATTTTGACCAAGAACAACAAGGCACGATGAGGGTTGAGAAGAAACAGGATAACCACACAACCGATTAGTTTTACCAGCTTAAGAAACATCTTGTTTACTCCTTTTTGCCCATTCTATCGCGTCGATGATAACGTCGCAGTGGCATCGCTTAGGGGCACAAAAGCACACTAGGTCTTTACCATCTAAGGCGAGTAGGTTAGAGACGGTTATCCCACCCTTACGAGACAGTTGCAGCCATAACCATTTACGGTACTTTTCCACGACCTCGTCTCTGTCGCTACCATCCTTTTTCATAGGGAATGGATTTGCGAACTTAGATCCCTCCAGGCCGAATTTTTTCATCGGCCTGCCCATATAAACGGCACCGGGAGGTATTACTTTCCCAAGGTGGTAGAAATTAAGGACCTTCATCAGTTACCTTCTAAAGTCACAGCCGGGCTGACGAAGTTATCAAGGCTGTAGTCCCACAGATCCATGCCATGAAAACGAAGACCGTCTTCAACATCACAACCACCTTGGACACAGGGCGATACCCAAACACCCTCGATATTTGCCTCAATCAGGCCCTCAGGACCCACAACAGACATTGTTGGGTGAGGAATAAAGATTGGTTCACTACCGCCGCATCCGCATTGACAGGACCACTCTTGGCACTCTTTAATCTTCGGCAACTCCGCAGATTCGTCGATCACCAGCACGGCGTCGGGATACTCCTCTGCAATCTTTTTACCGAAACCATGCCCTCGTAGTTTAGAAAGGAAGATGTTGAAAGCTTCACGTTGCTCTTGTCCTTGCATAATAGCTTCACGGTTCATTGCGTAACTCCTTTTCAGTTTTCAGTTTTTCATTAATGTCGACGTAGGTTCCTGCACGAGCAGGGGCCCAGCACTTATAATGAGAGTAAATATATCCGGCACGTTTCGCCACAGGCTTGCTGCAACTGACGTAGTGGTTACTTGCCTTGTGGTAATCAAGGCTCGATATAAGAGGCCAGGCTAAACATCCCCAGAGCAGGATGTGGATAAATATCACTTTTAGATTGCCCTTCACACTGCGACGAGTCCCATCAGTCAATACCAGCACGCCAAACAAAAAACCTATAAAAGAAAACACTGAAAACCCAACCCAGTGATCCAGCAAGTAAGCCCAAAAACTAATCATATGTTCTCCTAAAAATTGAAGGTTTTAGTTAACTTCTTGATTGTTGATTGATAAGAGCTATGCAGTTTGTAATTGCAGCCTTTTTCAACGCACCATTCGGAAGCCTTGTTACGCAAAGCGATCAGCCCGCAGTTAGCACACACCTGTTTCCCGGCATTGCTGTCCAAGTAAAAGTGATGGCGTTCATACTCGTACTTTTCCTGATTGTTGTCAACCTTTTTCATACGGAATAATATCCTCCGGATCGCCGACCACGCAAGTAAAGAAAGGCCAGTTTGGATCGGACAGTCTTATATCCCGCCCATCGACCTCTATCACGTAGTAGGCTTTATTGGGCTCAAATCCGTTTTTCATTGCCGATGACCACTCTCCGTGTTTATTTAGCTCACGCAGAGCAACGGTCTGTCCTACCGATAATTGCATCACCATCCGAACTCCTTACTCGGCATATAAACCTGCTGTTGATTACGAAGAACAGACCTTAAATCCGTTTGTGGTTGAAGATAATCGGTTTCTGTTACCCTAATCAGATAACGCCAGCCTACACCACGGGAGGGGATCGCCGTATGAAGTTCCCACCAGTCCCACTCTACGAACTGAGAATCAGGTGCATCGTAGGGTTGCAGGTCCGGGGTCTCCCAACGCAGCTTTTTCTCCACCTGAGAGGAAACGTATTGGTACAGCTTAGGTGCCATGCTTTCAGATTCAGGGACCAGCAGGTCTACGTTACGGGTCTTAAGGAACTGCGTGGGGCAGTTTCCTCCCGTGACTAGTAAGTGGTAGCGTGGGCTAAGTTCTCCCTCCTGGCGTTGGATCACAGGCACACCTTTAGCCGGGGACATACCTTCTCCACGAGGCACACCATCGGTATGCCAACCGGGGATCGCGGGCATCATATCCTTCATCAGCATGTGGGTTTTAACGTCTACGACGATATACTTCCGATCACCGCGTAAATTTACAGCTTGCAATGCTGCCCGGGTTAATTCACCGCCGAAGCGGATGGCATCCTCAAACGAGGCATTCCACAGGCCCTGTGCGTTCTTGATCACGTCTTGAGAAGGTTTCTCAATAGACTTTCCGAACTCAACTGTACCGCGATTAAATTTCATCATTACACTCCCGGAGGTAAGGTTACGCCACCTACGCTGCGGCAGGCTGACAGATAATTTGCATTTGCTGAAGACATGGCTTTAATGTCTTTGTTGTAATTATACTTGAGTTGTTCAATCTCTTCTACCGCAAGGAACAAATATTCAATCAGGTCAGCTTTTGTCTTGTTCCTGAACGTAGTCTTGAACTGGATCCAACGTGGATCTTTTTCGATAGTCATTTGTTTTCTCCTGTGTTTTCGATAGTTTTATTATGATGAAGTGGTACAAGGAAGTCAATAACTTTAGATAATAAAAAACCGCCCGAAGGCGGTTTATTTTATTCTTGGTCCAGCGCCGCGAGTTCGGCTCGGATTTGCTCAGGGGTCTTCTGAGCGTTTTCGCGGTCCTCTGCTTGCGCCAGAGAGTCGATCAGCTTCTGACGTTTAGCTGCTTTGCTTGCAGCTTCCAGGCGAGCCTTCTGCTCAGTTTCTAGCACGTTGATGACGTACTTCAAGATCTCCAGACGGAGTTCCAGATCCTTCTGCAATGGATTTTTGTTCTCAGAAAGGAAAGACTCTTCCTTTTCTGAGTTGATGCTACGATTGATGCCCTTGGCGATATCATCCAGTTCGCGCAGGGTAAGGTCAAACAGGTCTTCTACAGCCAGCGAAGCGAAACGCTTAGACGCGAAACGGAGTTTACCGCGTGCGGCCAGTTCAAAAATATTGGTAGACATATCTCTCTCCTAAATGGTTAAGTTCAGTTCAATTATGGGCCCTTTCGGGCCCGGTGTCAATTAAAAAATTACTTTAACTGTACGGGTAAACGCCCCAGTAACTTTGACGGTCAGTTCGTTGCGCTGGGTATCAGAGAAACCCAAGCCCGACAGTTGATCGTCCGAAGCAGGAACTTTCATTTTACCTGCCAAGTGTTCAAACACTTTGCGATGATCATTCAGGTCGTTACGCAGGTATTCGTTATAGAAACCGCGTGTGGTCCCCGGCTGCTTCGCACCTTCCAGCATGAAGAAGTAGTGCTTGTTGCCAACAGCCTGTCCGTCCCAGTGGTTAGGTGAGTTCATCACCAGTGACACTTTTTGGAACTGTTCGGTGCTCACACCCCAAATTTCTTTAGACTGCTTGCTGTGGTCGATGCTTTCGATGATAACCAGCTTTTCGTCTTCAGTGATACGGAATTTAACCACCTGCACCGTCTGCGAAGACCGAGGGTTGGTTTTCTGGGCGAAAGTGTAGATTTCACCTTTGTATTCAACCTCAACTTCGAAACCTTGTGGGTTATCAAAGTCGCGCTGGCTGTACTGATTAACCTGCACCGTATAAATACCCGGCGTTTGTTTACGACCATTGCGGCGAGGATAAATAATATTCTCCACCGGGTCTTTAGGGTTTTTTGGACCACCTGCATTCATGTCTACGTCAAGCTGTCCACCATTCTTCGAAGCATAGCTACGATTACCGTAGTACAGACGGTCACCTGATGGCTCGAACATATGAAGGTCGAGGTCATCACCGTTATGCCAAGACAGAGAGGCACGCAACTCACCATCAACTGCTCCGCCAGCAGCTTTCACACGCTCTTTGATCGAGTCGGTCACTTCACCGTTATAAGACCAAGAGAAGTTCTTGTCCCACTTAAGCATGTTGGGTGCATCAGGATAAACCGGGGCAATCAGCGACACCAGATTACCTGTCAGTCGGTTCTCCATCAAAACTTCCAGTCCGGTTGCCGTTGGCAGGACATCAGAGATGAACTTGGCAATAGGGATCTGCTCGATATTCGAAGGACCTTTCACAGGTTTCTTCGAGTCTTTCAGCAGGTCGCCAAATACGTCGGTGGCTTTCTTGGTTGAACGATCCGCAAACAGCACGTTGTTCACGGTGAGGTCTTCCAGCACAGCGTAGCGACGGTATAGAGAATCCATCAAACCCAGTTCCTGAACTTTCTCTTGAGCCTTCTTGATCATGGCTTCCGTTACTAAAGCGGTTGTTCGCTTGTAGTTTGCCGGGGCCATTACCTTTTCCCAACGCTTAACCGCAGACTCGATGTCCATACCGCCAGACAGGTCTTCCAGCAGTGTGCCGATCGCAGAGTTTCGGAATTTACCACGAGATCCGAGTTCTTTGCCTTTTTTCCATACGAAAGCCTCTTTCCCTTCGGCATTCAGTGTGTCGTACTTGCGCTTCAAGTCTAAGAACAGCGTAACGCTGCTAATCTGTTCGTTACCACGATACAGAGAACCTTGGGCATTAAGCTCCAAAATGGTTTCCGCAGCTTCCGCTGTCAGTTCTTCGAGGCTACGCTCCAGAACTTGCACATCGGCACGGCTCAGAGACAATGCCGTTGCAATATCTTTGTTTGGTTTGACGAACTGCTTCGGCAGAACCGCATGGAAGTGGTGATAGGTAACAACTTCATCACCTTCCAGTACGTTGCTTTGTGCATTGCCAACTTTAGCCTGGTAATGCAGGAACTCATCGCCGACAGGCGCTGACTTAACCATTTTTGACAATGCGTCAACGACAGGCTGGTAATAACCACCTACGTTAATATCCCAGATAGATACACGCTTGCCGTCAACAAATGTCACCACACGGCCAACATCACGCACGAACTGCTTGCAGCAGTTGCAATCGTATTCGCGACGCTCCCGGAAGATCAGGTTCGTACCCGCCGGGAATGAGTTCAGGTAGGTGTCCCAAACAGCATCTTTATCCAGAGTCACTTCAAACAGGCCAGTCTGGCTCATAGTTGATAATTGTTTTTGCAGCTTAGCTACGAAATCATGAAAAGTTACGGTCATCATTTTCTCCTTTGGGTTTATGTTTCTTACTTAACTGTTACGAAGTCTACACCATGCTGTTTCAGGATGTCAATACACAATTGACGTTCTTGTTCACGATAGGACTTTTCCACTTGGGACAAGAGCATTTGCTGAGTATCAAAAGCCGCCTCTGGTAAGATGCGCAGAATATGTTCTTGACTGAATAATACTTTACTACCCCAATGAGTAACACTCCCATCCAGTTGTAAGAATCCCAGGATGACTCGGTAGTAAGGGTAAGTGTCATATTTAATGATCGCGGTTACCATAGGGAAATTAGCGCCCTTTTTCTTCGGCTCGCTACGATCACGAGTCATACCGCTAACAGCCTCAGTCATTTTGCATCTCCTAAGGTTTTACTGACCACTTCAAAAAATACCTCCGCACTGACGACTTCCATGTCCGGACGGAAGTTTCGAGTAGACCCATTTACATCCCAAAAACCATCTTCATCTTTTTCCAGGTACATAAAATCCGAATCACAGGTGAAGGCCAGTAACTCAGACCCGGAATTCCAAAAGCTGGCACCCTTGTTATTGCAAAGGTCTACTAGCTTTTGTGCAAGGCCCTCAGAGAGGTCTTTATTTTTAATACAGACATCTTCGATATCAAATTGTTTAGTCATTTTGAGTCTCCAATGTTTTCATTGCCACACTGACCCAAGTTTCCCCGTCAACGATCTCTTTCCCAAGAGAACCTCCGTTAAAGCCATTGACGTCCCAACACCCATCCTTATTTTTCTCAAGATAAGTGTAGCCATTTCCTGACGCACGCAGGTAACTTTTACCGTCTTTCCAAAAGTTAGCGCCCTTCTCGTTGCATAACTGGACAATTTTATTGATTTCCTCTGGAAAGAGATCATTGTCTTTTACGCAGATATTTTGGATATCATATTCTTTTTTCATTTTATCCCCTATTTAAGTTTTAAGCTTTGGATAATTTCACTCGCTTGTGTATCCCGGATACGCTCAGGTACGTCGTGGATTGAGTTATTGCCGTGCCTGTTCTCAACAACCAGTGAAACCACAGTATACCCGAAGATTCTGGCCGCTTCAAGATATTTATGGATGCTGAGATTATCGGTGTTGGTATTTGCAACAATGACGTCTTTTTCACCAAGGCGCATTTTATCCACTATTTGGCTATAACACCAGTCCTGAGCCGCCTCCTTGTTGGCAATATCATACTTGTACACACCGTTAGCATCGGTGTGGTAGGTGTCGTTCTCACAATGAAAACCGCCCGTCAGGGATGCCAGTCTCTTTGCGAACGTAGATTTGCCTGACCCGGAAACACCCCGGAGGAGATACATTGTCTTCATTATTCTTCTCCGTACTTCACTAAAGTGTTTTTCCAGTCTTCACCTTCCAGATCGACATTCGCTACGTGTTCCGCTTCGATACCCCTGGATAAAACCCAGTCTTTACCTTCGGCTTTCGGCTTGTTGCAAAATGCCCACACTTCCCCATCAGAGTCTGTGGCTAAGTAATTGGACCAAGAAGGTACTGATAGGGTAATTCCAAAGTAATTAACTTGTTTTTGTATTTGTTTAATGATTTTCATTCAATTGCTCCTGCACCTCTGTAAGGTCCTTGATCAGTTGTGCCAAAGAATAGTTCTTTGCCACCCATGTATTGTCTGCCCCGATACGCTCCGGGTTACCAAGATACTGAACGATATCCGGCAAGTTGTCAAACGATTTATTATCGCGATGTTTCATTACACCATTCCTGCCTGCTTGCGAATATAATCAACACGGGAAGTATTCTGATACACTTCCCCACCATAAATCTCTTTTAAGTGATTATCATAATTACCAAAAGGGAATGAGGGGTTGCCCGAAAATTTTATAAACTCATCCCTCTGGAGGATAAATATAGTAGCTAAATCGTAATAACAAACTTGCCACCAAGGTAAATTCTCTAACCAGCGCTGCAAAGTAGGACACAGGGTCTCGTCTTTTGCAAAAACCTTGTGTTCAGGCATACCCTTATCGATCCACACAACAAGTTCTTGATAAAACTTCTTCAATTTCTTACGGTGCTTTTCTAACAGTCTATCATTCATTAAAGGACCCTCATCATGCTGCGGATAAAGTTAAGACGTTTTTGGTTGGTGTAATGGCCCGTTGTTACAGCCTCTACTCTGTAACTCTCCTTCCCGAAAGGGTATTGTGAGTTAATACCACACTCTTTAATAAACCAATACTGTTGAAGAGTGTACAAGACGTTTGTCACTTTCCAATTGTGTTGTTTGTTTCTCGACCAGTGTAATAGCGTAGAACACAAGGCACGCATAGGGTTGAACACCTCGTGGTGCGGGCAACCCTCATTGATCCACTCCTCAAGTTCACAATAAAATTCTTTCAGCACAGCATTATTTAAATTAATCATCCTCTACCTCCACCTGTGCGCGGATGAAAGCCAAACGACTCTCGTTTTTGTAATGAGTGCCCTTTTTGAAGAAATCTTTTTTGTAATCCTCCTCTCCAAAAGGGAATTGAGAATCGCCATAGAGATCATTAAAAAGTTTGTTCTGGCGCTTCCAAATTAAAGCGTCCTCATCGTAATCCAGCTTTTTATGATCCAACCATCGGCTCAAATTACCACAGAGACCCATTCGGTTACGAAACACAGGGTGGAATGGGGTGCCTGTATCCACCCACTCAAGAATTTCTTTATAAAAGTCTTGTAAAGTAATCTTCATTTTTGTTCTCCTGCTTGTGAACGAAGGAAAGCTAATCGTTTTTCGTTTTTAAAGTGATTCCTTGCCTTACTTTCTAATTTATAATCTTCTTCTCCGAAAGGGAATTGAGAATCACCATAAAGTTTTCTAAACAGTATGGACTGCTGATCCCAAATTTCCTGATTCTCTTGTAAATCTTCCACATTGGCATCCAGCCAAACCCCGAGATTAGCACATAGGCCGTAAATTTTACGAAACACTGGGTGTTTGGGAGTTCCTGCGTCAAACCATTCAAGAATCTCTTTGTAAAACTGCTGAAGTTTTTGCTCGTGAATTTTATAACTCATGATTGTCTCCTTTGTTTATTTTGTTGATTGAATTCTATACACGGAGATCAGGGATGTCAAATACTTTTATCCAGAAAAAGAAAAACCGCCCGAAGGCGGTTTATGATCAGTGGCATTCCCCCCAGTTAGCACCCGTCAGGTACTCTCCGGTTATTTTCAGCGGGGCCTTCATCATGCGTGTCGCTTGCTCGACGCATTTAACTACCATCTGGCCTACCGGGCAGTGGATAATGGTGTACACTCCATCTTCATCCGGGTCGCACTTAAACTTCCCTTCTTTTACGCAGTGTCCATCCATAACCATTCCTTTTGCCAGGCATTGCTCGACAAAAGCTTTTGCCTCTTCTTCCTTTTTAAACTTCCAGACTTTACGGAACTTCTCTGGCACTTCAAGCTGGTATTCATCGTGGTAGTAAATGATACGGCGAACACCCTCATCGTACCAACCACGCTTAACCAACTGCCAGTGCAACAGGATCCCCACCAGGTCGAACAGCGCCGCACCACCATTCTGCTGATAAGCATTAAGCAGTGAGTGCTTGGATCGCGTATAGATCTTACGTCCGTCCAGACCATAGATAAAGCGTTTACCTGTTTGCTCCCAGAACTTCTCCAGTGCCTCTCGGCGACCTTTCAAACCGATGTTGCTATCCCAGAATGCGTCGATTACGGCCTGTGCCCTTTCGAGTGAGATACCGAGCATCGAGGCTACTTTGGCGGCTTGAGCACCGTACATAATACCATACGTGATCGGCTTACCGTCGCCACGACTAACCTCTTTACCTGCTGCCTTAGAATATGCACGGGCATTTCGCTCATGAGCATCCTCTGTCAGCATGATACGGAGATATTCACCCTTATCGTAGCGGAAAGCACCCCAGGCGGCAATCATACCCTCAAGGTTGGATCCGTCAATACCAACTTGGTACTTACCTTCGGATGCCTTGTAGAGTTCACGCATTTCCTTCCCTAACAGAACCTTCTTGTCAGGTTTTGGAACGTTAGCTACAATGGTATGCTTACGCCGTCCGGTGTTGGTGATACCTGAATAACGCGCCGGGAGTTTACCATCGACTTTCAGTCGCGGATGGTTCAGCCAACCAGTATCGACCTTGTCCTCTTTCAGCGGGTCGAGCACAGAGCGTCGGTTACGCAGAGACAGCCACTTAACGATCTGCTTAGCCATATGACCATCAACCTTCTCCAGGTTAGGGCACAGGCCGCTCATATCTTTAAGCTGAGGAGATGTTGGCAGGCCACGCGCCTTACGACGCAATAGCTTGAACATCTTCTCTTTGTCTGACCACATCCGGCCAGTTATCCCCAAGTGCTCAAGAATCAGGTCACGATACTCGGTCTCATCCAGCTTTTCGATATATTCCCGAACAAGCGTGTCGACTTCGTTATCTGGGCGCTGCTTCTTAAACTGATCCTTAGTTGCATCCTTTGTACGCCAGATCGTAGGTTTCCAGCCCGCGTCTCGAATCAGGAACTTCTTCACGTCATCCTGGTTACTGATCTTCATCGGGATCATGATGTCTGGCATGGTCTTGTTGTGCAAGTCCTGAATAGCTTTCACCATATCTTCATCGGATAATGGCTTCAACGTATTCTTCTTGTGCAACTGAGACCGGATAAAGTCAGCCATTGCAGACTCATCCTCAACTCCGTGTTTGATGCAGTAGTTCTTCCCGGCGGTACTTATCTCGCCGTTGTTCTTGAATGCGGTCTTTGGAGGCTCAACTAACTCCAAAGCTTCGTCATTCACAGGATAACCCAATTTACGTAACCAGTTCCAGCCGTGGTTTGAAATCTCCCCTGTCCCGTCCTTAAAAGGCTTGGCCGGGAAGTTAGGTTGTGCTGATTTGGACATCTCCTTTTTGGGCAGGTGAGGTTCCACATCGGCTTCAATCTCTGCCATCATGGTGTCGATACGATCACGAAGAAGCAAAGCTTTTTCTTCGTCGAAGCTAACGCCTTGGATTTCTTGCTCAACCATAAGGTAGTCAGTCAACATACCCCGGCGTAAAGCATCTTTCCAGTTGATCATCTTCATCTTGTCTTCGTCACGTTCCTCTGTGAACAGGAAACGTTTATCATCGACAAGTCTACCGTCGCAACGCTGCTCCTCCATCAGCGCGGTCCATACCATTTCGTTAATAATAACGTCTTCAATGATACGGTCACAATACTTCCACAGAGGTAGTCCCCGCCAATCTTCGATAGCCACTTTCTGGTTGGCTACACGCATACCCCAGGCTTCCAAGCCGTGCGGACCAACAGGCTTCATTTTGTTGGTGACAGGGTTCTTCACCATCTCCGGACAACCCTTAGGCAACGGACGATCAGGATAAAGCGTACGGGATATCGATAAAGTGTCGAACAGGTTGACCTGCTTCCCGTTAAGTGTCCCCATGCACTTTTCATCAGCAAACATATCGTACTGTGTTCCCAACATCTTTTTGAACAGACGCAGGTCATAGCCGAACAGGTTGTGAATTGCGATAGATCCGGGTTCAGTCTTAAACCAGTCGTTCAACTCCTCGAACTTGCGGATCTTAAAGTTTTTACCCTTGGAGGCAATGAATTTCAGTGCCTGGTCATACCCTTCCCTTTCGGGATCAAGAAAGATATTCCAGTTATCCTTCTTGTATTCTTTGAAGAGGATTACGTGAAGCTGGTCTACTTCATCAAGCAGACCGTTGGCCTCAGCATCCCCTATATACAACCCTCTCATACCTTCTCCTTTTCGGAAGACGACTTACCAGAGTATTCCAAAATTAGACAAAGGTCAATCGAAACGGTTACCCAAGCGTATTGCCTCTGCCATCGCATTCAACTGCTCGGCTTGGACCAAGTAGCTGTGCATAGTATTGAACTCGCGTTTACGCACAGCCTTGATCCACTCTTGGAAATCCCCTTTGTACTTCTTTTGGAAAACCTGTTGCCCACCAATGAGGTGGCCGATGTGTTGTATATCAGGATTACCTACCTGCTCCGTTCTGTACATACGCCAATCATCTGTGATCGTATATAGTTCGTCCTGATAGACAATACTCCCATAGAAAGCCATTATTCATTCTCCCCGTAAACATCATCGACCTCGATATCCAGGTGCGGAGGGTCACAGCCATCGTACCAGTTATCGAAGAACACCTTCTCTGTGCCGGGCTTGATCGTAAGCGAAGCTTTTTCCAATTCTTTGCGAAACCGACCCAGCACAAGATCAGTAAATTCCTTATCGACAAAAATCAACTCTGTTTCGTAACTTGGGCCGTTTTGGTGGCGGAATACGATCATGTCTCCGCCGTAAGTGGGGCGAAGCTTAGACCCTAAATCCTCCAGCCTCTCGTTAAAATCGTCATCAATCTCGTGTTCTAGCTTCGCGATAACACCAATCGTAATACGTTGTTCACTCATTTTACACCCCAAATTTCATAAGTTGGTTCGTACTGTAAACCCACGCCGCAGGAAAATAACAGCTTACCCTCTTCATCGTATAACTCGACATCTGCGTCACCTTCTTTCCAAACTTCCCAGCCGTCCCTATTGTCTCGGAAATCCTCGCAAGCCTGCTTGGTAATCTCCTCAAGATCGCTTTCTTCTTCCAAGTCGAAGTCGTTAAAAACACCACAGGTAGGTGCAAAACTATACTCATAACCTTTGATGCGATAGGTGATCATCATTCTTTACCCTCTGAAATACGTAACATCTGGATGGTTCTTTCAAGCTCGCGTGTCGGCTTCGCCTGGATACGGCGTTTATGCTTTTCAAGGAAAGCCTCCAAGAAAGGCAAAGGCTTAAAGGTCAGGATCTCTTTCACTTCTGCATCAACACTGAACTTTTTCTGCACCATCCGGTAAACAGCATTCTTAACCGTAACCGGGACCCTTCCTTTACTGATAGCCATCTGCGTTACCACACGCTTTTTGCCGTCAGTCCAACCTTCATCAATGGGGAATGCATCCTCACCATATTTGTTGGAGAACATAGACACAGCAGTCGCCGTCAAACTATCCTGCTCAGAGCTACTCCGAGAAGAACTGAAAAATGAGCCTCCAGAGCCCTTCACACGGCGTTCCGAGAACAAAGCAAGGTCATCGTACTCCTCAAGGGCTAAACGCGCCAGAAGGTCGATATCGTCGCTCTCTGACAGCAGCTTATTTGCCTCGTACTTAACTTCATAACTGTTGGCAGAGTCTCGGTCACGATCAAGTACAAAAGCTTCAGGTTTGAAATCATAGTCGAACTTGAAATTGCCCGGCACCCGGGTCACAAATAGGCCGTTTACAAACAGATTGCAAGCACCGCCCTCTGCCTTTCCATCATCCCCTTCGGCTTGATTTTCATCGTCCTCATGCCAAAGTTTGGTGTAAGCCTTACCTCGCGAGTTCTCGATAACAACTTTTCGCTCAGTAGTCGGGGCATAGTTGTCCTTGATTTCATCCATAAAATAGTATGGAATCCCATCGATCTTAATGGTCACGGTAGAAGGGTTTCTACCCTTGAGCGCATCTTCGGCAATGTTGACGGCTAAGACATTGGCGTCCATTGTTTCATCACGGACGATCTCAGGAATCCACAGGTCGTTACCATTCTCCATAGCAACCTTAGCGCCTTCTCGGAGGAGGACCAAGAAGCCCAGCTTCATACCTTCACCAAACTTACCGATAGTGCTAGAGTCGTTTCTTTTAGTTGTGGCACCCAATAGCAAAGCCTTTACCGGGATCGCTCCGCCACGAGAAACAATAACAATCCGGTTATCTTCAAACTTAATATCAAAGTCTTTGGTATCGATAGCGTTCTGCATCAGTTCACGGACACCTTGCCACCAAGACCAGTGACCTACGTAATCCTCTGTAAAACTTAACTTAATTTGTTTCATTATCTCTCCTTTCTACAGGGTCATTGCCCCTTTTCTGATTACATTTTCTGTGTGACAACGCCAAATTATCCATGTCATCAGTCCCTCCCAGAGAGACAGGCTGGATATGCTCAAGGGTGGCATACTCTTCTTTGAGGATAGGATCCCCGCAAACAAAACAAGAGACACACCCTTCCTTTTTATACTGCATCCGCCACAGAGTCTGACGCCGGGATTTTCTCACAGATGCCTGAAGTTGATTACGCAACCCCTTGCTCATCGATCTTTTCTTTGCCATAAGACCTCACGGATTAAAAATGTAAACCGCCCGGGCAAAGCCTTCCGGCGTAAGAGACCTTAACTGCTTAGTCCTCTCCGATTTGCCGCCCAAATATTTCCATCCCCAAAAACATCCAATATGGGGAACGGGTAGTTTGCCAGGCATAGTAAACCCATTCCCTGTCCACAGGCAAGTTTTCTTTGTGTAGGCGTTCATGAAAGGCATTTTTGGGTGGTAAGACCCCTCATGAGGGCCCAAATAGCCGCCATACTCATAAGGATCGAAGTAGTAGTCTGGTTTCCGCCACAGTGTACTCATCTTACCCACTGGGTTTTCTACCATCCAAGGGCAACCGAACAGATTGGCAATACGCTCAACCATCTTGGCGTTGTCGATAGACTCCATTAACTCCGATTTAGTTCGTGAATGCTTCGCCCCGGCAACCGTAAGGTAAGTGCAGCTTGGGAAAGCAAACATAATATTCGGCTTAGGAAGCCCAGCCTTTGCCACAAAAGCTTCGAAGTTTTCATCAATCCAGCAGTTCACGTAATGAATATTCGGGTGTTCCTTGCGGAATTCATACTGCCCGTGATCGGCAGTGTCAGCGTTGAAGCAGTACACTTGCCAACCATTCTTAGCATATTCATAACCCATGAACCCGGATCCGTCGAATAAGGACCAAACAACCTTACTCATAAATTCTTACCTTCGATGTTAACTTCCCTATCTTCAATGTACATATCCATAACCCGGGCATTCCAAGCCTCAAGCGCTGACTGAGGCTTATAGTCCGCCTCTAAAGTCAAACAGCACTCTGAACATTGTACCATATCAAGCATTCGAGTGGATTTATCGCCTTTTGCCCAGTTAGCTTTTGCACCGCACAAAGGGCATCCCCGAAGTTTTATTTTCTTAGCCATCAGTTTTCTCCAAGACTAACCCACACTTGTGTGCCTCTGCAATGGGAAAATAGCCCTCATACCAGTCAAGGATATACTCCTTCCCCCCACGTACAAAGACTTGATACCTAGCGTTTGTCACCAGCTTAGGGATAGAGTTTTGCTGACTAACCACTTTAACAACATTAGCCATTCTTAACCTCCGGTTTTGGTACGGAAATATTGCCATAGACAGGTCCCAACACATCGAACCCGGGGATATCCCAGTCTACTGGGGCATAGGCCACCCCTGTGCCGTCTTTTTTGATCATCAGGTAACCGACCTGCTTGAGGTCTTCATTCAGGAAACGAGCTTCTAGCATAGAGCGAATTTTGTTAATCTGGTTCTGCGCTACATTCTCGTCTCGGCTATTGAAGATACCAACGCAGGATAAACACACGTAGTCGATAGCTTCTTGTGCTGTCATTTCAGAAATGTCTTTTTTCATTATAAGATCCCCGCTTTTACTAAGGTATATAGTCCAATCAGCAATCCCAAGAAATTCATCAGGAAGATTCCTGAACTCACAACCTTACCGAACCAATCCTTAAAAAAGAAAGTGATCAGCACCATTGCAATCTGAAATCCCAAAACAACCAGTTTAAAATCGATCATTTAACACCCCTCACGGAAAATTGAGCCAGCCAAGTGATGACCACGATGAAGGCCCAGGTCAGGTAAGTGAAACAAGCCGCCAAGAGTAACAGCGGTAAGAAATAGATCAGCATCACGGCTGCGACGCTGAGGACACCCGCAACCATAAACTCTAAAATACCCTGCCCGATCCAAAGTTTGCTGCAATATTTGACCTCGAAGCGGATAACAAAGAACAAGGCAATGACAAAAAACACAACCAGACTGCCGATTATCCAGTCGGGGTTAGCAATAGGAGAAACCACATTTCCCCAAAGGTCCATCAGCCCGTTGAAAGAGGATGCAATCCCGCTTAAAAATTCAATCATAGTCCATACCTCGTCTCGTAAAGGAAAGTATCTAAATCTGTTTTTTCATCCCAGTCTTTTATTGATATGGGCATTAGTTCGTCGGGATGGACTATCAGCATATCCCCACAACCATCGAAGCAACACCACCACCCAAAAGGATCTGCTTCGATCAAAAGGACCATCAGGCCCTGTAGCTCCGGACCGCCCCCGACTACCAACCCATAACCTCCCGAGTATAACTCACCCTCCGGCGGTTCGCACTTATCTCTTTTATCGGTCATTTATGTTTCCTTGGCGCTGCCCGATAACTATTCCATTGGACGTGCCGCCAAGTCAGCTTAGCCTTGGTCAAACATTCCTGCAAACCCTCTTCCGTGTTAGCATATGCAACCACATGCCAGTCTGAATCAAGGCTCATACGTGCCCTGACAGCGTAGTGCATTGTATGGTCCATAGTTTACCTCACAGCGTACAGAATGAAAGGTATGTACATAGCCATCTCGATAAGCCCGGCTAAGGCAGCGACATAGCCCATACAATCTGTTGGCACTCTTCTGCCGTAATTATAAAACAGCATGTACCCGAGAAAAATCATCATTGCGGGATCTCCAGTTCATCCTCAGAATAGACATCGTTGCCTAAACTTCCTTCATATGACAAAAGGATACCTTCGGCTCTTGATAATCCATTCATGAACCTGCCTTGTTTAGCGACCACAAGGTAAACTTTACGCAGGGTACTTAGAGTATGGAAAGGCCCGTTATCCCGGCTAACGGATACTTTCGAGTAGGCCGGGATGACACACACGATCTCTACCATTTCGCCAACCATAGAAGAAAGACCTGTTACTTCTGCCATCAAATCTCTTTTAACTTTAACCATCTTCTTTTCCATATCATCCTCCTGTTTAGTGTTTATATAGCTTAAGGTTGTTTTACTTGGATGTCAAACGAAAAAAGACCCCGAAGGGTCTTTATTTTATTTTACTGGCTCGATTTTTGGCTCTTCTAAGGTCGCCCAACGGAAAGAACTTTCCGTCTCTAAGTAAAAGTCTTTATCTCGTTGGGTAACAAAGACATACACAAATAGTGCCGGGGTGTTGACGTGCTGAACAGTATCTGCCGGATACAGGCACAGTTGGGTGCAGCCGCTGTCCGTACACTTCCCGATCATTGTATCGACGTGCAGATCCAAAACTTCTTTTATGAATCTACCCAACCCTGACTGGGATTCCAATTTCCCCATGTTTCTTAGGAATCTTGCAACTTCAGGAACCAAATCCTCAGGAATCTTACGATCAATAGGATAAAAACCTGCCGTATGATCAATATAGCTGTTGTGGGTCACCTTTACGGAGTTGTGATACTCCACACGTTCAGCGTAAGCAGCTTGCAGCCACTGGGAGAAGCTGGTCTGGAAAATCTCGCTCAGATCCGCAGGATGATCCAGATTAGGGGCATCAAAATCGTTACGTGCGCCGCCGCGTTGTCTTTCAGGAATCATAACTACCTCGCTAAAAGGGGCCGAGGCCCCGGTTTATTAAAATGGTGGTTGGTCGTCATCCCAATCACCTTCATCGCCTGTAACCTCATCAGGTACGTCAGGTAATTCCGGTTCTGGGGTTGTGACTGCCCGGTCTTCCACAGGATCCTTGACTTCTTCAGTCGCTACCTCAACCTTTTCAAGACCCTCTTCTTCTGCTGTAGGGATATCATCTTCGGTCAGGTCAGACAAAGTCTTTTCCTGATTGTCAGAGGATAAAGGCTGAACCGCATCGCTGTTTGAAGGCTCTTTATAACCCTCGCTGTTTGGATCATCCTCCGGATGGATCGCATACCACTCTTTGAGAGTTTCGTAAGGACTGTCCAAGAACCCGGCTGGCGGCTCCAGGTAATCACCTGTGTCGATATCGTAGAACACCGGGAACTTACCTGCACGACCATGTTTACGGTCATCCAGAATAACAAACCACGATGTGTTACGCTGTTTCATCGGCAACTCGGGGTCCTTGTTACGTTCGATGCCCCACATGTAATAGGTGTTACGCATCATCGCACGAGAACCTGCGAACTGTGCCGACTGCACCTGTCCGCCAAACTCATGAGGCTTACCTGCCTCGGGCTTGTTCAGGTGGCAGAAACAATAGTAAGTGAATCCCAGTTCTTTTGCAAGCTTCGATAATTCATCAGAGAAACGTTCCAACTCTTGGTTCGCTTCGGAAGCGCTCATACCTTGCACAAGACGAGTGATCGGGTCGATAAAGATGTCTTCACAACCTTCTACGATAACCGCGTGGCGGATAGCACCTTTCAGTTCATCCCACACAGCACGACCATAGTTGTTGTAATAGATTACGCTATCACCAACCTCATCCGTAGCTGCAATCAACTCTTCTTGCTTGAAATACCCACGCTGGCCTTCAAAAACTTCGTTGCCCCAGATGTCTCGGTAAGTCCCATCTTCCTGCGGGATCATGACCTTTTCGGCATTGACGAAGTCTTTGTGATAGCGTTTCCCGGCAATCTTCTTACAGGTGATCTCGTTCTCTTCCTCGAACTTGAACACCGCTGCCTTCTTACCTTCTTCGCCCGTGATGTATTCAACCATCTGGTTGAGTAGCTCACTTTTACCCATCTTAACCCCGGCCCCGATGAAGTATCCTTCACCTTTACGACGGCCTAGGGTCAGGCGCGTCATCGTCGGCCAAGGGAACTTCTTACCAAGTTTTGGGATCTCGTGGGCTTTCTCCCGGAACTGGCTGTACGTCGAGAAACCATCAGGTACGTACTCTTTTGGCTTCATTGCTGCCCAGAATAACTGAGTAGCCAGGCCCTTATTGTACATGTCGCACGGGTCCATGTCCTCCGGAATGTCCACAACCTTCATCTGCGGAATAACGGAATACACTGCCGCCACTGCATCCTTGCCTTTCATAATGCCTTTGGCTTTCTCAGACTCTGTGGCCCGATCTGCATCAAAGGCAACAACGACCTCTTCAAACTTGTTCAGCAACTTAAAGTTGTTTTTCTGAGCTAAGTTCTGTACCGCGTTCGACGTACCATTCGAAATAGAGACTACGGTGAAGTTAGGTGTACGCGCCCCATCTCTACCCTTGTAGTTCTCTCGCAAACACTGCCAAAGAATTGCTGCGTCGTACTCACCTTCCGTGATAAAGATTATGCGCCGTGACGATTTGTTTGCACCTTCCAGGCCAAACAGGTCACAAGCCACCGACTGGAATCCTATAGTGGAAAAGTGTCCAGTCTGTTGTTTAGGGATGGTCAGATCCCTTTTCTTAAAGCCTACAATCTTCCCTTCCAGCGTATAAGGGAAGTAGTGGGCCTCTGGTGTTAAACCGTCCTTAGCAGACAACTTAGTGCGGATACCGAAGCGCTCCGCCGTCTTCTCATCGATCCCCCTCTCAGGGATAGACTTGAAGGGGTAGGTTTTAATATCCTCAACCGTTTCTTCGACTTTTTGCACTGAACCTCCAAAAGTTCGTGTGGTTTGGGCCTTCGGGTTCTTCCAACCCTTCCTGTACCCACCGAACAGACTCTCTCCAAAACTACTCAATCAATTTTCTCCTTTTAGAGGATCTTCCTTGATCAGCGTCGCTACATAAACAGGGGTGTTGTTTTGGTTAAAACCCATAGTCACCGGGCCAACAAGTTTAAAACCGTCGCTGTTAACAAGCTGGTCTATCTTACCTTCGAGTACACTGGGGTTGGTGATAACCAAGATTTTAGTTCTCATCAGAAGCTACCGGATTCTTCTGCGAATGCAGAGTTGATTTCGGCGTCGCGAATTCGAGCCGAGATCTCAGCGTAAATTACTTTCGCGGGAATGTCAACGTCAATGACCTCGCCTTGGTGGTACACAGTCGCAGATACGATTTCGATATGGTCTGCTGAATCCCAGTCGGAAGCTGGGTTCGGGATGGCTTTGGCAATGATCGATTCAACCTCAACGGCCACGTCGTCACCAATGCTGCTGTGGAAATATAAAAAGTCGATATTAAAAGTTCGCATGGTACTACTCCTGTAATTACTTCTTGCTTGAGATTTGGTCTTCTTTGACCTGTGTTTTCACGCCATCCGGCATTTCTACTAAGTATGCGTTGCAAGAGATGTATTCTTGCTGACGAAGGACTTTGCCTTCACCTTTGTAATCCCAAGGCTTATCACCCTGATCAAAGACAACTACGTCATTGATTTCGTACTTAAAAACCTTTGCTTTCATAAAACACCTTCATTGCCTTGGTCAGGTACTTGATCTGATGAAGTGCGTCATCAAGGGCGTTGTGCGCTGTACCTTCAAAGACCATGTCCTCTTTGGGAATGTCCAGTAAGTCGACAACAGTCCGTACATCACGTACGTTTCGGAAACTCCAAGGCACTTCACGACCCAACATCTCAAACCAACCTTCGAGGATAGTAATGTCGAATACACTACCGTTACCCCATACAAGACTACCTGGTTTGATAAATTTCTGTAGATTCCCTGCGACGAGAATAGGGCTCTCTTGACCTGAGATCAAGTCAATCTTCGCCTGTAAGGCTTGCTGAGACCACCACTCTAACGTATCAGGATCCGTGGAACCTACGGAAAATCCATTCAAACCCATACAGGCATAAAACTTATCGCCAATATTACCCTGGCGATCAAAATAGGCCGCACCGATGCTCAGGACTCCGCAGCCGTACTTTTTGCCGGGGGTTTCAATATCAATCATAACGTCTTTCAAAATGCAACCTCAATACTTATCGATGTACTTGTCCAATACGCCTACGATCTGCGCCCTTAGCTGCTGGGTATCTTTGTACTTCACCGCCGTTGATCGTAACTCATTGGCAAGCTCTGCAAAGAGATGCGGCTTTAAGGCAGGCTTCTCCCACTCCCGCGTTAAAAGCTCCTGAATCGCATCCTCAGCGCATTGCCGCATTTGGTTAGCGTTGTCATAGGCAGCTTCGTCAAAACGCTCCCAGTGGCGTTCTGCGGTCATTCTGACCCTATCCTTCTTGAGATTGTCCACGGGATTTAATCTCCTTTTCAACACTGGCTAACATCTCGCGTAAATTCTGCTCATGCTCCAAGGTTCGACGGAGGTCGTCCCTCCCGATATCTCGGAGGGACAACAATGTCTGCATTGAAGCTTGGCCTAAGTCTTCGAATGGGCCTTTCATGCCACAGCCACTAACATTTTCACATTGAAACTATGTGTCATTGGCTCAGCTTTGCCATTAAACCACACACAGCGTGCCACACTACCCTCTTCAACACTGAGTACGGCGGAAACAACCATTGCAGGGCCGGAAGATTTAAGCTTCACAACGTCTCCCGCCTTAATTTCTTCACTCATCTTCTTTCTCCGCAAAACCTGTAATTTCAGTTAAAAAGAGGATATACCCCTCCCCATCGTCAGATCCCAGTTTAACTTTACTGCCATCTGGTTCGTAAACAGTCAGAAGACTAACATATATTTTACCTTTGTCTGTGATGTCCGTTATTCTAGCCGTTCCATTCCATAGGCCGCGTGCCGAGCGACCCTCATCAAACTTTACTACATCACCGATATTCAAGATAATCCCATTGGCTTTTGTTTTCATCTTATTCCACCGCCTCAAGATCTTCTTCGAAGGCAAAGAAACCGTTAGATGTTGTTCCGTCTGTACGGACAAAGTCGACTATCACGTCATCACCTACAAAAGCAGCTTCGTAAGCAACAACACCGACATCCCCGGGTTGAACACCATCGGCTGAATAATCGATTTTCCAATCTTTACGGGTTGGCTTGAACTTAACTTTTTGGCCCTTCTTAAACATTTGCACCTCCAAATATTGTGGGGAAAGTTTGCTGATAGAATCGTAGCACGTCTTGATCAACAATGATATCTTTTACACGCAGCTTTTTAAGCAAACGCAGACCTGAAATGTCCTTGGCACGAGAGAGCATAACATATGCCTGCCCGGGTGTAAACGTACCGTAGCCTAAGTCAATATTCACCTGGCCCAGAGTCAGACCCTGGGATTTGTGACCCGTGATTGCGTAGCCCATTTTGAAAGGGAACTGTACATACTTGCCGATCTCTTTGTCAACAAGAACGGTTTGTTTCTCTTTCACTTTAACCTTAACAACCTCTCCGGAAGGCAGCGTTGTATCCTTCTCGACCTCTACCATTTTTTCGGTAGGCACCTGAATAGTGTTAGACCACTCTTTCTTGCCGATGGGCACTAAACGGCCATCAATGTCGACAACAGCAAAGTCTTTACTGATACGTTTGATCACACCAACGGTTCCATTGACGTAGTCAGGGTTGTTTTTGCTCTCATCGTTGTCATTGACAACAATCATAATCTTCAGCCCGACTTTCAGCTTCAAGACTTCGTTTACCGGACGATCAGGGAACTCACCATCGATCTTAGCTTCAAAGATGTGCTCTTCTGAATCTATCTTTTTGTACTCAGATTCGTTGATCTTTTCCGCTAAAGCATTTGTCGTTGTCAATGTAACAGCACCCTGCAACGGTGGGCCGAAGCATTTACTGTTGAAGTAATCAACTGCTGCGCCGATGCTATTACCAATACGGATATTGTTCAAATGCCCCGCAAATTCAGGATCGACCTGGCGATGAACCTTTGGGAGATAGGCGCAGGTGAATTGCAGTGAGTTCCATACCTCAGAACCGAAAGGAATCTCTTTACCATGCAACTCTCGGAATTTGATTGTCTCTTCCTTACGCAACACAGGCTTGATCTGGAACCCGTCACCAAAGGCAATAACCTGCAACCCGCCGAAAGGTTTGTTTACCTTGCGGTGATAGCGCAGCTTCATATCAATTTCATGAAGCTTGTCACTACGGATCATGGAGATTTCATCAAAGACAATGGCTTCCAGTGCCTTGGATGACATCAGAATAGCAGGCTTCTTCGATTTCGCCATGTAGTCTTCTGAAGTCGTGATGCCAAAAGTTAGACCAAAAGCCTTGTGTGCAGTCATACCTGCGATGTTCAGCGCCGCAATACCCGTAGGAGCCACAAACAGAAAAGTATCTGCGAAGAATTCACGAAGTGCAGCGATCATCATGCTCTTACCTGACCCACCCGGGCCTGTAATGAACACATTGTCGCCTGCCATGATTGCCTTCATGGCCTCTTCGTTACCAATAAGGGATTTCGACATTAAGCTTTTGCCTCAAATTTAGTGACACTTACAACCTTATCATGTTGGATTTCGATATCTGTGTGGCCTTTCTTTTGGAGACGTGAAGCTTTGAGTTCTGCTGATGGCAGATCGTCATAACCACCACGAACCGTCAGGCCGTAACCTGCGTTGGAATACACGTAGAAAATGTCTTTGTCGATCATGCAGCCTCCTTCGGCTTATAAAACACATGTCCGCCCAGTACGACGGTCTTTACTAAATACTTTGCCCAGTAGGGCTTAGAGCCTACATTGTGGAAATAAATACTTCCACCAGTTGGGTCGAGTTGCTTATACAGCATATCATGATTTCGAATACTGTAAAGGAATTTTGAGATCTCTTTTGCCACCTTCCACGAGTCACCGTCTCGCACGTTGTAAGTGACCTTTGTCCAAGAGAACTGAGAGGACTGATAAACCACCTTACGAACAGATGTTGGGAACTTCTCGTTTTTCAGTCGGTTTAGTGTGACAAATCCGATAGCCATCTGCCCGGTGATGTTCTCACCTCTGCTCTCCATGTAGATATTACAGGCTAAAGCATCCACAGCGACATCGGTCTTTTTACAAACATGAACAACCCTGCTGGGCTTTTTCTTCGGTGTACTTTCTTTGGCTAATGCTATACCAGGGGCCAAAGAGAATACGCTGGCTGCGAGTAGTGCAGCTACGCCCTTTCTCATAAAATCTCCATAAAAGCAAAAGCCCAGTTTATCACCGGGCCTTTTTAGATCAACGACTTTTTCGGTATTTCTTCACAGTTTCAGCCGCCACCTCTTGCCACAAAGACAACAAGAAAGGGTCGGTGGTGATCACGGTATGCAAATAGGGGCCATCCAACTGGTATACCGTATCCGAAGTTATGGCATACAAGTGGCCGTCGTGCAAGGCTAATCCAACAACCAATCCCGTGCTCACACGGCCCTTTATACGGTTATTGTCGATGTAGCCAATCAAGTTGACAACTTTATCCGGGGCCTCTATAGATGCAAACTCTTCCCGGCTTTTGAGGATCTCCTCTGCTGTTTCCGACCCTTCCACAAAGAGGACGCCACCATAGCGTTTACCGTACTTCCTGGCGAAAGCTTTGCTTTTCATGACAGACCCTTCATACTTAAAGCTGACCTTTACGTGCCGCGTTTACAATATCGTAGACTTCCAATGTCGTTTCTTTTACGGCCCACTCCTCTCCGGAGTACAGCTCAATTTTGGTTCCTTTGCGGATCAACTCTGGATTATCGCCGTCAAGGAATTCGTCGGGAAAGCACTGCTTGATGTTTTTGGCATCCAACAGGATAGGGTCTTCCGAACGGAGTTGTGTCAGTTTTACAAGAAGCATTTTAACCTCCTACAGGTAGTATTTTTTCAGCCACTTAGCAGCATCTTCCAAATTATCAGCGACGTGAGTTCTGATAGAGAAGTAACCGTCGTCGGTCACATCCTCCTCTTCCTCGTCATCATCGGCGATTTCTTGGACGTCTACGTGCCACTTTCCTTCATAGTCCTGCTCACAAAGGATACGAACATCGTTGTGCAGTTTCTTTTCAACCTGATCAGCTACATCGTCAAAATCAAGAATTTCACTCACTTTGTAAACCCTCCGAAATAAAATAGGTTCTGAATACCTTACTACCCAGTCTGTGGATGTCCTTTTCTTCCAGTTCAGGAAACATCAGGCGCACAGCGGAGAGATAAGGCTTAGCTCTTTTATAATCTCCGGAGCGGGCCAGATTAACCATACCCCGGATAACTTCAAACTCTTCGTCTTCGGTCATTGGCAACCCTTTAGTTTTTCTATAAGTTCTGCAACCTCTTTTTCTACAGACCCTAATTCGACTTTCAATCGTGAAGCTTGAATCAGTTTGTGAACAAACAGCCTTTGAGTGGCTAAAGATTCTGATCCACATACAACCTCACCACGGCTATAGCGTATTTTTACACCAAAGTTTCGACCTGAAGACTGACCCCAGGCGACTGCACCCAACGGAGTGTAGTAGCTGAAGTTATAAGGGCCATATATCTTACCACGAACAGAATGAAATACCCAGCACAGGTCTCCTTCTTTCAACTTAGAATCCCAACTTTGGTCGATCTCATCTTGGTAACGGTGGTCGATAGGCTTCCTTTCAGGTCGTCTATTCATTTTCAGATACCACGTTAAGTTCACGGCCTGTCCGCATTTCCAAGAAGGCTTTCAGGTCCCCGAATTTCCCTGTTGTCACTACTCCCTTTGGTGCCCGGTTGTAGTCCCACGCATCTTTCGCTTCTTCAATGTCGCCATGCAGGCTTACAAATTCCTTACGGAACTGCGTGGCCTTCCACACCACATTTCGTTTACGATTGGTGATATAATTAGACACTTCCAGCGTATTGTAACGGCGCTGTACTTCGTCAGTAATATCCTTAATTTTGCGTTCAAACATACCACGGAACACCGGATGCAGCAAATCAGTTGGAGCGTCTACGAATACGGAGGTTAACCCAGGGTGATGGTGGAAAGACACCTCGATCTTACTCTGGCTATTTCCTTCACGTACAACAACTCGGTATTTTCCAATTTCAAAGTTCATCTAAAAAGCCCTCATCAGTTTGATAAGGGCAGATTACAGGAGCCTTTAACCGTTGTCAACAACGTCTTTAGGTTTTTCCACAAAGACTACGTTACCGATCCGTAATGTACGGGCGAGATAATCTTTGAAGGTAGCAACACGGCGAGATACCGGGGTAGAGGTAGCCAACACATCCTCAGTAAGTACGCGGAAAGTGTAAGGAGAAACATAGATCTCTATAAAACCTTCAGACAAATCTTCTACTGCATTATCTTCCACCACTTCAACTTGCTCCGGTAAACATGCGTAATTTTGATCTGTTGAGTAGAAATCCGACCCCACCAGTTTCTTCCCGCTTTCTTTGCAAACGCCGACCAAAGAAAACATATCCTTCCCTTTCACAAAAAATACCCCAGGTAAATGGCGGTCCGTCCGGACGCCAAGCGTAGCAGGTACAGGGTCTGTCGGTGTTACCAACTTGTGCCCGTATATGTGTTTAAGACGAACCTTTATCATTATGCCCCCGGTAAAATCAGCTTAGGACCTTTGTTTGCGTCGTGCTGGCGGATACGCTCACGCACCAAGATCTCAATATCTGTTGGACGCCACAGTTCAACCATGACCACTTCAAAGCGACCTTTTCCTGCGCCGGGTTGGTCGTTCATGAACTCCGCCATCTTTTGTGCGGAGTTTTGATCCGCGAATACCGCCTTAGCCAACAGTGTGGTTCCATCCTCGGTCTGCCCCATCGGCATAGAAGGTACATTATGGCCGTCTGCTGTATCATTGATAGCAAACATCAGGCTTGTTTCAGAGTTACTCAGGTCCATCAATCTTCTCCACAGTTTTACCAAAATAATCTACGTATGTTAACCCTTCTTCACCGCCAAAAGGGATAAATACCTTGTTGCCAACAACAATAGCGTCATCGCTTGCAATGATTTCACAACCAACACCCGAATTTCTCCGGAAAACATCACCCTTTTTAATATCCTGCACCAAAGTTTTCATCGTACACCTCTCGGCTTTACCAATTCAAGGTCACTTTCGGGGATGAAGTAAAAGCCACGGCGATAATTCCACTCATAGCCATTCGACCCTTCGGACACTTCCGCATCTGAAACGTAGAAAGATACGCAGCTTTGTTTGTCCCGTACCTCATCCCCTGCTATGAATTTAGGCATGGAGCACTTACGCACTCCAAACAGTTCACGGCTAAGTGTGTCGCAAACACCACGGAGATCCATGATGTCTCGCAGTTCAAACTCAACGTCTTCTTCGTCGTTGGTTGCCCCGTGGATCTTCGCATCAATACGTGTGAGGATGTCGTCAATAGTTCCTGTATCCATCAAGACTTGTCCTCTAACGCATCTTGGCGCATACCTAAAGCTTTGATGCCCGTACGCTGAATGATGCTGTTGATATTGGCCTCAACCTCTGCATTAGCCTTCGCAACAACATTTTCTGCGTGCTCAGTGAAGGTGTGCAAAGCATAGCTGGTAACATCCGGCAGTTTTGCATGGATATAGTTGAATTTCTCCAATGCAGCCTGCAACTCTTTCTTGGTGGCCTTGCCTTTACCAACCAGTTCACGTAGGACTTCGAGCCCTTCGTTATGCCTTTCCATCATTTCTTCAAGATTAGCCTTAACCTCACGAGTCGCCTGCTCTTCTGAGGTGTTCTGCGATTCGATGAGTGGGAGATTTCCGCTTCCGTTTGGAGTAACGTAACGCAGCGTACACGGCACACCATTACCGCTGTGAGATGCAACCAAGCCAGCCCACTGGAAGGCCGTCATCTCGATCTCAACCACACGTCCACCTCGGCTACTACCCAGGCTCCTGTATTCAGGAATGCCGTTGCTAACCTCTTCGTAGGCATAGTCGATACGGAGGGCAACGCGCTCGTTGTGAACGATGTCAGAACCAAACATTTCGACATTGCCGCCGGATGGATGTGTGATCGTCACACGACCATAGGAAGGATGTTCTTGAATCATACGCATATGCCCAGAATTATACGTATCTTCCTGCCGAATACGTGGGCGCTCACGAGGATAGCTTAATCCTGATTTGTTGTTTGTCATTTTACCACCTTAATAACGTAGTCTGAAGTTTTACGAGCCTTTCTCGGCTCTCCGTAGGCATTGTACTCAATTACAGCCTGGCTTCCAATACCTTTTGAAAATTTAATGATCTCTCCACGGGTCAGGCCGTGACGGTTGTATTCTGTGAAAACAACCTCGTCACCAATTGATAAATCATTACCCAAGAAGTCTTTCATTTTTTGGACATCTCCTCAAAAAAGAGTTGATCTGCCAATGCGTTGAGGTGTGCAGCAAGAGATCGGGCATCTTGGCGACTAAGACGAATACCTACCTCGACGCTCAAACCCGTCTCCTTCTCTTCCATAAACGTATCCAGTTCAATCATGCCGGGCTGGTACGGGGCTTCTGCGGCCACCATCCAACCCTTGTAGAGATCAGAATCTTCTTTAATTTTAAATACTTCCTTAGTCATCATTTCTTCCCCTTACGCTTTAATTTGTTGTGGCCTTTGCCACGGCGAAGTTTAGGCTCATCCCAATGGCGAATGTGTGGTGGGCGGACAGTCTCAACCATCGCCTCTTTTTGCCAGGAATCATCGATCATGGAATATAAGGATGTCCCGCCGATAGCAAAACTACCCGGTCTGAAGATTACAATCTTCTTGTCCTCTGCCAGCTTATTAAGCTTCTGCATGATTTCCCGTATTTCCTGATTATCCACTTGAGTTTCCAAGTCAAAACGGACTATTCGTCCCTCTTGGTGAAGATTCTCCATAATACGCTTACCTTCTTCCTTCATTGCTTCGGTAAGAAGAGGTCTGGTCTCACCCAAATCTGTGTTCATGACAAAGTCCAGCCACGGCGATTGTGTCTCAGACGGAACACCGTCAACGTCGATATCTAAGTCTGAGACCTTGACGTGCTCCATAGAGGCACCGAGTTCACGGCTATCCCATGCCTCGTCGGTTGATTCTACTGAGTAGATAGCACTAGGAATTTTTGAGACAAGTTTTTCTGCAATCGGGTCAGGAAAGAAACCTATATCACGGGTGATCCAGTCTTGTTCATCAAGGACTATCTCAGTTGTTTTTCCGGAAAGCCTGTTGTGCATCTTGATCTTCATGTCTGTTTCCTCTTGTTTATGAAGGGCCATAATACATGGCCCCATAAACACATTCAAGAAAAATTTAGCACTTGGGTGAAAATAATGTAAATCACTTGGGGAATAATGATGACCACAATAAATCGGAAAGGTAACCACAGAACTGTCCGCCAAGTCCAGTTATTCCGTCGATTCTTGCAGAACAACCAGACCACCCGGCGATAAATCTCTACGCACTCGTTGAAAAAAGTGATACATGCCGTGAGAATACCCAAGGTCAAGACAATTAATAATGCCAAAGGTGCATCCACAGTAAGGTATTGAGTGATTAAATCCATTATTTTAACTCCTGTAAGTCAATTTCAGATTGAAATACCCCTAACTCAGGGATGTAGTAGCACCAAGAAGAGAATATATCACTCCAAATGATGGTCGTCACTTCGAAGTTGATACCTTGGTTGATTACACCAACCTTAGCACCAATTCGAAATTTTGGTGTGCCGTGTACAAAAGCCTGTCGGATTTCGTGCTCCCCGAGATCTTCCCGGCCAAAAACCTCTTTGAGTTTTTGAGGTGTCGCTAACCCTCTTACATCAACGCCTTGCTTCATCTCATTCCACCTTTACCTTTTCGATTGAAAAAACCATATCGTTAACTTCTTTCTTTTCTACTTTATAACCCAGCCCTACTAGGTAAAGGGCACAGTATTTCTCCAGTAATCCCGAGAAGTGACTCATGTTACCATTCAACTCAGAGATGTCAACAGAGAATCCAATACAGCGTTTACTTGGGTCATGCTGACGGGGTGTATTAACCAGGTTCAGCGTAATTTCTTGTGGTTCTTTATTCATCGTATGAGTCCTCCGTTGTTTTTTCACCACCTTTGACAATTTTAATACCTGTGTTGCTGGGCGGCCAGAAGTGAGACCTGGACCTCGCCTGATGGATTTCCTTTATCTTTTGCTCTGCTTCAGCTTGGACAAGCGAAGTCATAACCTCATGGTTAACTTCTGGCTTGACCGAATTGAGTTGACTCAGGGCTTGATTCATCTTATCAATCAACTGCTCTTTCTGGTGTTCAATTTCCAGTTCATCCATTGCATCTCTGCACACGCAACAGTGCCCCTTGCTGAAATATTTTTTGTCACGAGAATAGAGGTCTCCCTTCTCGCCTTGTATAGGTAAGGCCCGGCGGCCACAGTAACCGCAGTAGTTTCCCAAGCGGGATTCTAATGTCAGTGTTGGTTTTAAGCCTTTTGCCAAACTGTTCCAATGATAAGAGTTACCATCGCCACTATAACCCCACTGGAAAAACTGGCGTGCCCTTTCGTCAACATGCTCTTCATCACGATGTTTAGTATTTTCTAACATTGTCATTCATATGCCCTCGTCGATTTGATGAGGTAATCTTAAATGCGGAGAATAATAAAATCAAGGGTTGATTTGAATTTTTATTGCTGCTACTCTTTGCTCACACTTATTAAGGAGACATACATGCAACGTAGCCCGGAAAGTCCAGCACAGCAGCTAGCTACTATGATCAAGCTTGCGGCTGTTCATCACCACGGTCAGTTTGATAAAGGTGGCCGTCCTTATGTATTGCACGTTATTAAGGTTATGCATTACCTGAAAGAGAAAGGTGATGACGAACTTAATTGTATTGCAATCGGTCACGACTTGATTGAGGACACGCCTGTCCGACAATGTGATCTTGTCCGTCTGGGGGTCTCCGAGCGGGTCATTGACGGCATCACACGTCTTACTAAGGTTGAATTTCAATCTCACAGTGAATACCTCAAGGGCATTTTGGAGAGTTACGACGCCTGTCGTGTAAAGCTTGCCGACCTGCGCCACAACACAGACATTCGTCGACTGAAAGGTTTGCGTCAAAAAGACTTGGATCGCATGAAAAAGTATCATACAATGCATATGCAGATTAGTGAGATGATTGCCTGGCATGAAGATCACAGTAACCTGCAACAGTGGCCGAGAGAGGATTACCTCTCGATGCGTGATACTAAAATCAATGAGATTATAAACCGTAAAGGAGAGTGATATGTTTGTTATTATTGAAGATACAGCCGAGAACAATTTGGCACAAAAGCAGACCAACGCGACATTCATCTGTCCACGTATTGGAGAAAAAGTGGTAATTCAAGATACGCTTTATCTGGTGAAGGATATTACTCACTTTTTTCCTGATGATGAGCTTTGCATAACCCTTGAGCGCACCGCTCATGAAGGTTAGGATCACCGCAGCCCCGGAAGGGGCTAAATTTGACACTGAAATAGAATACACTGTCCACGGTGTAAACCCAAAGACCCTTTTTGTATTCGATGACGACTGCGATCCTTACTTCCTCTTCGATTTAGAGTACGAAGAGACAGAAATTAGTTGACACCGGAAAACTCCGGCCTACAATACAGCAGAAACCCACAAAGGAGATAGACAGAGATGGCTTATAAACGTACTTCCCAACATGTTTTCCAAAAGCGTATTACGATCCGAGATATGGATTACTTCGTGGCATTAGGTGCTCGCCTGAACAAAACCGTATTCTTTTACGGCGGTGCAGGCTTAGGCAAGTCACAGAAGATGCAACAGATTGCCGACAATATGTTCCCACATCGCAAAGGCAATAACTTGTGCGATGTTCGTTTGTCGGATAAAGAGCCTCAAGATATTGCTGGTATCCCGGTTCCAGTCACCTATATCGACAAGGAAACAGGAAAAGAAGTAACACGCACTGTGTATGCTTGCCCGAGTTTCTGGCCTACTGACCCGAACTGGGAAGGTATTATTTTTCTGGATGAACTTCCAAACGCTATGTTGGGGACCCAACACTCTGCATATCAGGTTATTCTTGACCATGTGGCAGGTGACCACCGCTTCCCGAAAGGCTGTGTCTTTGTTGGTGCGGGCAACCGCGATACCGATAATGCAGGCACTACAGAGATGCCGGGCCCCTTGGTTAACCGTATGATTATGGTGGAAGTTGATTATGATCTGGATGTGTGGATTGAGGATTATGCTATCCCCTTCCGTCTCCACCCGAATATTATCGGCTTCTTGAAGCAGTTCCCTGAACATTTCTACACAGGGGATGTAGAGAACCGCTCTACCGCAGTGTTCGCATCGCCTCGTCAGTGGGCTACGGTATCAGGTACACTGTATGACTACGACAAGTACCGCCCTTCGGATTACCTGACAGAAGTGGCTATTGCAGGTACTGTTGGGGAAGGCTTGGACACCGAAGTAATGGCGTATCACGCGCGTGCCTCTGAGTTGCCCAAGATTGAGGACGTATTCTCCGGGAAGGTTACAAAACATAACCTGCCTCGTGAGAAGAACGACCTAGTGTATGTATTAGCACAGACTGGCTTAGCCAAGCTGGAAGATGAGATCATGGATGATAAGCTGGCGACACCTTTGGTTGTTGACCGGGCATGTAACTTCATGAACTTCATGACGGACAACTATTACCAGAACAACAAAGATACTTTGATTGCATTGATGATCGGCTTGTTCCGTTCGCACAAGGTTGAAGAAAAGCCGCTGATGCTTCGTAATCCTAAGCGTGAGAAGGTTATCCCAACCGTGCGTGCCAAGTGTGCCTCCGTTATGCAACTGGTTATGGAATACCAGAATCGTTACGGAAAAGAACTGGAAGCCTTCCAAGGTAATTGACAGCAACTTTCAGTGTGATATAGTGGGTCATCTTAGATGGCCCATTTCTTTTGGAGAGACGACATGAATAAAACACCCGACGTTATGAACGAAGAAGAGTTGGCACTGGCAAATGCTAACCAAGATCAAGCAGAAATCCTCCTTGAGGCGGCAAGCCTTCAATTAAAGCGCTACAAGCCTTTCTACGGCGTGTTGCTTTCATCTATGCCATTGGTCAAGGCAACCGAAACAATCAACACTATGGCTACTGACGGGCGTAATATCCTCTATTCTCCGGAGTTCGTCGCTGGCATGACTGATGAGCGGAAGAAGCTGGTATACCAGCGAATCGACAAAAATATTCAGGATCCGAAAAAGAATGCCGATATGAAACATCACATTGATGTCTTCTATCGTAAGAAAACCTCTCGTGAAATCGCCTTTGTGCTGGAGCATGAATGTGACCACGTCGTATCTGATCACATGTACCGTGGAAAAGGTTTTGATCATGAACTGTTTAACATTGCTGCCGATCACCGAATCAATACAAATGCGATCCTGATCCACAGCAACGCCGACAACATGGGTCGGGCCTGGTTCCCTAAAGGGAAGGACAGCGACTTCCCAGAAGATGAGGAATTTGCCTTCATGAAGTGGGCCTATGCTGACTTCCGGTTTGTTGACATGTTTACCGAGCAGATCTACGAGATCCTGCGTAACGAGAAACAGAACCCTCCCCCGGCGGGCGGTTCAGGTGGTAAACAGCCGGGCGGTTCACAAGGTACAGACCAACATGCTAACTCCGACGGAACTTTCTCGAATGACCCTGACGAAGCCACCTTGTCTGATGTGTTGGGCACAAACCCTGCCGCCAAGAAGGCTCTTTCAACCGAGGAAAAGAACCGTAACGATACAGTGATGCGCCGGGCAATCCAAAACGGTGTGAAAGCTGCGGGATCCGGAGCGCCTAAGGATGCACGTAAATATGTTGAAGAGGCGGGTAAGCCGAAGATTAATTACCTTCGCCTGCTGCGTAAGACGATTGAACGCCTGTTTAAGGATAACGTCTCATACCGTCGTCTGCATCGCCGGAGTTATTCTTTGACGAAGACTCTGCGTAATTCGGGGCATTTGACAAGTCGGCAGACTATCGGTCTACCGTCTTACTCTAAAGCAAAGACTATCCGTGCCCACATCTTCTTTGATGTGTCAGGATCTTTCAATGACAGCTTGCTTCGACCCACCATGCGAGAGATCCGTGGTATGTGTAATCAGTATGACGACTTTGAAGTCTACTTAAGCTGCTGGTCAACCGAAGTTGGCAACACGGTTAAGTACACCAAGGCAAACGTAAGGGAGTTGAATGACTACAAGATCACCACAACTTTCGGGACAGATGTTTCCTGTGTGTTCGAAGCCTTAGACAAAGAACCGCATGATCCTGACCAGATCGTGATTTATACCGACGGTTATTTCAGCGATGTGTCAAAAGTGAAAGACTGGGCCAAAAAATACGGCAATAAAACCTTATGGGTTATCTTAGGTCGACACGGAAATCAATGGGATCCTCCGTTCGGTAAAGCGGTAGACTTTGACCAGTATCTGTAAGGAGGCTAAATTGCAATACAGTTATGAGTTGAATGTGATGAGGAGGGGCATGGGCCTCTCCGTGTTTAGACTGGGTCTCACGGGAAACGCGATGTATACTTGGAAGGCTGTGTTCAATAGCCGGGGTATCGAGGCTACAAGGGTATCTGAGGAAGGCATCCAAGTAGAACTGTGCGGTTTCGAGACCTTCTTGCATCCGGACGGGGTTGAAGATGATGAACTAATGTTCATGGATGTAGTGGCGGGATCTCCTGTTAAAGAGGATCATGGCTTTATCAAGTTATGTTCCCACCTGGTTGCTCAGTTTACTGCGGGTCACGATGAGGAGACAATGCACGACAACATCCGACAGACCTTGAAAAGATGGTCAGAAAAGACAACATGACCATGTAGCCTGAAAGGCACACAAGAGTATATAAGATCTAACACCTTCGCTCCGCTCACCCAAACTGGGCTACGGATGTTAGATCTATACTTTATAATAAAACCTCCCCACTCGCCCTACTCGGGGTCTGTTTTATTAAATTTCTTCGAAATTGTATTGACAGTACCACAGGTTTAGGTAGTATATAATAAAACAGATGAGGAGGATTATTGTATGTTGGAGATGTTAGGACTGTTCTTGGTACTGATCCTTTTGGATCACATGTATGCAAAGTACAGAAAGAATCCTTATGCATCCTGGGGATGATGTCACCCGATGCATGGTATACGCTGGACTTGTAATGATCCTTATAGGATTGTTGGGTAAATTTGTCTTGGTATTGATTGAATACGTATAGGAGTGTAACAGTGTTGGAAACATTGTATGGTGCAGTCTTAATGAAGGTGATCATTTTTTGGTTACTGCCGACTGTTCTCAGCATTTGGGGAATCCTTCATTTATTGGCTAAAGAGGGTGAGGTGAGTAACGGTGACAGAGTCATGCTCTTCTTCTCCCTGATCCCGGGGATATCCATTCTGATTGTTGGGGTATTGATCTTGGTGGTTGTTATGTTTAAGATTGATGCTTGGTATAACAGTCCCAAGATGGTGGCCTGGCGTATCGAGCGTAAAATCCGTAAACGTCGTCGCGGCCCTATCGTCCGCATCGTAGAACATATGCACAAAAAACATCTGGAGAAAAACAGTGAAAAAGACCTACCTGAAGTTTAAGTGGAAAATGTGGGAAAAGATCCTCGTCATTACTGGGTGGCTGTTCGGATACGGGCACGAAGTCTATTACGGTGTTAAGGATAGCCGCAACAAGGCTTACTTTGCCTATACTTTCTACAAGGAGCGTGTATGACAACTACAACAGCAAGTGCGAAGATCCTTATCGAGATTACCTTGGAAAACTTAGGTGGCTGGGGACCTGATTGCAAGTTGTCTCAGGTTTATGATCAAGCTACCCAAGCGGCGAAGTTGGAGGCTCATAAACTCCTTCCGCCGGGGTCGCACGCTAAAGTGAACATTAGCGAACTGGCCTTGCAGGTGAAAAAATGAGAATTATCGAAACGCAAGTAAGGAAAATCCGTATCGAGGACCTCCAAAACCGTCGCCTAGACCCTGTGGAAGTCATCGTTGAGAACTATCACGAAGGTGCTGGAAAGGTCATTATCTCTTGTTGGGGTGAGTCATGGACAGGTTACTGGGGGAGTATGGGAGGGACAATTGAAGAGTTCTTCCAACGCGTCTCTAATGATTACCTTATCGACAAGATGTCTGACTATCGTCCTACCATTCCTGATGAAGAGGAGGATGGCAACTTTATCAAGTGCTTTGTACTCAAGCAAAGACGGGCAGGTATGATTAGCAAAGAGGAAGCATACACGGCGTGGAGCTATGTACAAGGACCTTCTCTTGACCGTCACACGCTTTGCAGTGGTTACACTCCGCGAGCTTTAAGCTGCCTGGAGGGCATAGATGAACCTTGGTACTTACCTTGGCCGACTAAAGTAAACCCCAAATATGACTACCTCTCCCGCATCTTGGATGTTGTGAGAGAGGTTTTTGCTAAGGATATTTCCAATGAAAATTGATTTCAAAATGAAAAATGGTTTTCATTACGGCGTTAACGTAGAGAATCTGTTGGCGTACCTCTCAGAGTGTGACCTTAATGACATCACCGAAGGTGAGTTTGAGGTTGAAGGGGAGACACCCTCAGGATGCTCTGGGTATGCTACAGTGGACGTTACTCTTCTTGCGGAGGATGCCCTCGATTTAATCAAGGAGCTTCGGAAGGGTCTGAAGGATCTGGTAGATGTATTCGAACATACATCTCCAAATTACTGCATGTGTGGATCGTCGATGGAAGAGCATGTTATTGGCGGTGGCTGCGGTAGTCCAACCAGCCAGCAAGACCATCACTTCGGGGAGTGGAAACGTCTAAACAGCGATCTGCTGGGGGAAGAGTAATGACTCTCGAAGTCTTTGCCACAATAATCTTCTACTCTATCGCAACAGGCTTGTTGATCGGAACTTTTGTATCTCTACTGGTTTTCATCGTCTTAGCCTTTATGCCAAAGAGGGTCGACAAACATGTACAAAATGACTAAAAAGAGTCTGGCAGGCCGATTACTCTTCTTGCCAGTTTTCGTACCTGTTATTCTTTTAGAGGCCCTGCTAAACAAAGCAGATGACTGGAGCTATGCCGTCACCCGGGTGCGGAGGAAGATGGAAGCTTGGGTCGATAAGAAATTTCCACTGGGCGTAGCTCAGAACATTGAAGAGGACGTTTAATATGGTAACTAAACCATTGACTAAAAAAGAACTGGACTGGCTGAAAAACCTTCAAACGTTTTTGAATGAATGCCCATCGAAGCGCATTGCTTTTTTCACTATTGGAGATTCGTTTGTTGGTCTGCACGATGCCACAAGGGAGAACGAAATATCGGAGTATATGGATCGTGAAGGTGGTGAATGGTGTGGTGCGGCTAAAGCTACTGGCGCTGACTTTGGCGGCATTGGCCTTTACTTTCCTAATGCAGTTCACAGTACGGCGGGATAAGGCGGGTTGATATGGCTATCTGGTTAGAGATTAGATGCGAAAGGCGCGGTACTGGTCGGTCTGAATACGATGGGTTCCGCTGCTGGTCAGATGATAATGAAGGTCCGGGCGTTATGTCTGATGATTCTCAGCGCGGTTTGATTTTCTCCCATAAAGAGTTAGTAGACGATTGCAAATCAGCGGGATGGAAGAAAGTTCGTGGGGAAGGTTGGGTTTGCCCCGCTTGCATTGCTTATGAAGCCAAAAATGAGACCAACCATGACAACTAATTCCCCCAATCCAGTTGATGGTGATGTGCAGGCGCTGGTTGAAAAAGAAATGGACGCTTTTGAAAAATGGTTTTTGTCATACCGAACAGACTGGGATAAAGAGAGCATCTACCGCATCAACTACAAAAATGGTCCTGGCTATTCCTCATCGTATGTTCAGGCCATGTGGAGAGGCTGGAATGCCCATAAAGATTCCACCCAGCCCGCTCAGCTTTTGCGCCCGGTGGAGTTGCCAGACCCTTACGACGATGGTCACGGGAATTTGTGGCTGCCGCAGGATGCTGTGATTTCTGCTGTTAAAAACGCAGGTGCAGAGGTGAAGTCATGAGTGACGTAATTTATCAGTATCAGCAGGGCTACGTACCAAGCAACGGTAATGCTTTTTATTTTTGGGTGGATTGCACAAAAGAATTCCATGATGAAGAGGCTAGCGAGGGTGGAAAGGTTAGAACCTTATACGCCACCGCACAGCCTGTAAGCGAGCAGCACGAAAAAATTGCGGATGATCTGGAGTCTTTACTCTGGCCTAACATGGCTAGCGGGAATAAGGAAATTATCAATGCCGCTATTCAGGCACTGCGTGTTACGTCAGTCCAGACTGTAAGCGACGATACCCGACGCATGGATTATCTGGTGTCGAAGGTTGTCAATGTAAGAGAACCTTTACTTTATGGGAGCCACAGCATCTTCTGGTCACAGGCAATCACTGACGAAGAAGATGACCATTATGAAAGCAAGCTGCGTGAGCAAATCGATGCCATGTTGGCAGCAGAGCCGGGAGGCCAAAATGAGTAATGCAATTAACGATGTAATTTTTGAGCGCCAACGCCAAGTGTCCCAAGAGGGCTGGACACCAGAGCATGACGATACCCATAGCAGTGGTGAAATGGCAGGTGCCGCCGCTTGTTATGCCCGTCACGTTAACGGCAGGCAATGGGTTTATCCAAGCCGCCCGGATGACTATACTTCCGAAGAAGTGCCGGGATCATGGCCTTGGGATGAGGCTTGGTGGAAACCAAAGTCGCCACGTCAAGACTTGGTCCGTGCCGCCGCTTTACTCATTGCAGAGATCGAAAGACTGGACAGATTAACCTCAACAGGAGAAACAAATGAATTATGATAAAATGAGTGACTTTGAGATTAACCGAAAGGTGCTTGAAATCAAAACAGGTGTTAAACCTTTAGGTTACGCCCATGATGCCGACGGGCGATCCGCTTGTGTTGTCCTCCACGGTAACCACTATGCATGGTTTGATTTTTGCAACTCGTGGGCTGACGCCGGGCCGATTATCCAACAAAACCTCATAGACTTAGAGGCAATTTTTGAGTTTACTGATGAATCTGAGGAGCAATTAGAACCTACAGGATTGTGGGCCGCTCGGGCGGTTGTTAAAGGATTTATTCACCCGAGGGCAGAAGATAAAAATCCACTCCGGGCCGCCATGATTGTCTTCTTGATGATGCAGGAGGGGGTATGAAAGTAACAAGCGAGATTGAAAATTATGATGAACCAGCTAAGACTTCGGTTCGCGTCCACAGTCACTGGTCAGACAAAAGAAAAGTTGTTCTTGAATTTGTAGGTGGCGAATCAAGAACTGTGTGGGCAGACGACCTGATGGCTGCTATCAAAAATGCTCAGAACAGTGGGACACGCTGATGAAAAAAGTTAATCTGTCAGACCTGAACAAAGAAATAGCCCGGTTACGGGCTAATTTCCACGACATTGATCATGGACTTTCTATCCGTGAAGAGAAGACCTTGGCCTATCTCGAACAGCTTGCAAGTCTTCTGCAAAAGCCTTATGCTGTACCGGAAGGCTGGAAACTGGTCCCTGTTGTACCTACTAAAGCAATGCTGATGGAAGGTTATCGAGAAGCTTCGGTTTATAGCCCAACCGCATATAGAGCAATGATACTAGCAGCCCCGGAGGCCCCAAATGGTAACTAATGAAAGACTTGATCGCTTGATTGAACTGGTAACTCAAAAGATAAACCGACCAGACGACTGCGATCTGGTAAGTATGCTGCCGGATGAACTACTGGACATCTTGAAGGACCTGCGGAGCCATCGTTGGATCTCTATGTCCGAGCGGATGCCGGAGCTTGATACGAAAGTATTGCTACGTTTTGGTGGAATAGACCACGTAGAGGCAGGCTTCATAGGTGACGATGGTAACGGGCCTTACCACTACTTCTTCGATGGCGATTCTTTTATCAGCGAGCCTACCGACTGGATGCCTTACCCTGCACACCCTGCGGAGAATAAGCAATGAGCAAAGACTTAGATATGCTGCAAAACTTGCAGAAATTAGCAAGAGAGATGCGCTACGACGGAGACCTGGCAAGTTCAGTCTCTTACTCTGTCTTCAATGAAGAGGGCCGGGATGAAGACGTCAGTGCAATGGCGGATTACTTATTAGGCATTATCAACGACAAGTTGGGCTGGGAGAAAAAAGGTGATTGATATACGTATCGAAGCTGTACGTGATCTGATAGCTTTCCAGTCGGTCAAGATGGTAACTGTACCTGAGTACGATGAGGTAGGTAAACAGCCTTTTGTTATTGTGTACCTATACATGGGAGACACGATTGGTGCCGACACTTATCGATGGGGCGATTCTGACTGGCTAACTGTCTGGGACGGTAAGCGGTGGACTTCTGTGGAAGATGCCAACGCTTTCGACCCTTACGACGATACCAAGAATAAAGACATCCTTGCAGTCTTCAAGAAAGATAACTAAAAATAAGGTTGACTTCGGTCAACCTTTTTCTTATGCTCTTGTTACCAAACCACAGAGGAATAACTATGGACATTAAACACATCATGAACCTGGCTCGCCAGTGCATGAAAGACAATGAAGAATATATCCGTTTACGTGAAGTACACGACGATCATGGCGTGCAATTACTCATTCCTCGTATGGATGATAATCACGATATCTTTGTTGAAGAAGTTCGTAAACTTAATCTGGATAACCCAGAATCGTTTATGCTTTTCTGTGGTAATGTGATCATCGACCACAACAGCCGAAGGGTTGAACAACAACAACGTGCCCGGGTTAAAGATCCCTCGCACATAAGCAAACTGCAATACCAGAAATTATCCAAACTAGCAAAAGGAAAGAAAAATGACTAAGAAACTTGATCACAACCAAGCTGCTAAACTGATTGCCCGTGCATACGAAATCAAAGCTAAGTCCGGTACAACACGCATCGGACAGAACTTATTCAACCTGATGCACCAGGATCACCCAGACCTTGCAGAAGCTGCCCAAGGTACTGACAAAGACTTCTTCTACCAAGAAGATGATGGCAAAGCCTTGGATACCTTCATGACGCACTTTGTGGAGGGAGGTTGCAATGACTAAGCAATACACCAGTCAGTTAATGACCAAAGAGTTGCTTAAGGTTGTTCATGTTAACCAAATCAGCACTGAATGGTTCTCTTTTGAAGTGCCTGAATCGGAAGATAGTTGGCTTTGTTATAAAGAGTTGGAGGATCTTGTCCGGGAACACTTCCCTCAGCAACCTTTCTCCAAGCATGTGAGGATCTCTTTCAATGAGGACCAGTTCATCACCTTCCGTCTGTATGCACATCCGGATGATGAAGAGTTAATGATGATGGCTGCAAACTGGATCTCGGAAAAGATGTACGAGAGAGGGGCCCTTTTTGACAAAGCAGCGGACCCACAGGAAGAGATCTCTTAAAAACCTACCCAATATACCAAGAGCGATGAAAGTCGCTCTAATCTCTTTACAGGAGCCCACAGAATGTCTTTTGCTGCTACACATTTGTATGAGGTAATGCCTTATCGTCGAGGCCAGCCTCGCATACCTCAAATACCAGACTTCGATTCGCTAACCGTCCGTTTACAATCTTGTCAGCGCACATACGATCTTGAGGAACTCAAGAGCGAGGTGAAAGGTATCGCCTCGGATTATGAAATCGATGATACCATTGGTAACTTCATAGAAAAAGCTGATGAGGTTATCCAGACTTTACACGATACCGTAAACTCAGCTAAAGCGCGTCTTGAAGATGAAGACTTTGAAAACATGAGTCGGTCCGATATGATCGCTATGTTGGAAGGAGTAAGAGAAGACCTAGATTCCGTATCACCCCCTATCAAATACATGAGGGAGATGATCACTGATTCTTGGTACACATGGGATGTGTCTTTCGCACTACAGCGGGATAAGAATCTGTTCCATCTTACCTTCTGGCCTACTTCAACCAATGACTACATGGCTACGCTTAGCTCACAGGAACGTGGTAAGCTGGAAATAACTTCCTGTAGTAATGGTATTCTTAGATTTATCAACCAGTATGATAAGTCTTCCCTGATCGTAACCTCAGAGGGTAGTATTAGCCTCAAGGGCCCGGCGGTGGTATACAGCCAGGACAACTCTTTTGTTATGAAGATAGCAGACTTCAAAGAGCATTTTGAAAACTGGCTGCACCCCACAGAAGAGGAGATAGCTCTGTTCGATATCACCCACCCGGGTGCCGACTGGTCGGTGATGAGATACCTGAGGGACTATGAGCAGCACTCAGGGTATCACAAGCGTCTTAAGCCCTCCTCTATTGCAGTGTCGCTAGCTATAAAGCCATGATATTTGTCGGCCAGGGACGGCCAGGTTTTGGATATGAAATCCTATTGGAGAAAGACTATGGACTTTGAAATAAGACCCCGGCGTTGGCCCGTTGGCTCTGTCTGCGGATGGGGCAATAACGATGTTGACTTCTGTACCAGCTACCGAGGTCAAGATGGTAAGATGAGGCACCACCCAGCATATAAAGATTGGTCAAATATGGTGAACAGAGTATACGGAGGAAGAAACCTTTCGTATGCCGATTGCACTATCTCCGACCAATGGAAAAACTTTTCTTCTTTCTTGAGTTGGTGGGAAGATAATTATATCGAAGATTATCAATTAGATAAAGACATACTCAAACCTGGTAACAGAGAGTATGGCCCCGAGACTTGCCTCTACGTACCTGCATGGATCAATAACTGGGAAGCAAAATCCCGGCCAAACAAATCGAGAAACGGGCGCTTACAAGGTGTCACGTTCGATAGGAACCTTGGAAAGTACAAGGCGCAGAGAGATTCAGGAGATGATAGGTACTTGGGATATTTTGACACAGAAGAAGAAGCGCACGAGGCTTGGGTAGCGGATGGAGGTTGGACTAAGCGGGAGGCGATAAGAAAAGAGTATGATATTTGGAGGGAAAATAAAATTCAGATTTCAAAACCAAATTCTAATTGAGATGATATGATATTTGTATCAATATTTGAAATCAGTTTTCAAATCAAAATTCCATTCGAGATTCTATTTTAGATTTCTAGGTGGGCATGGAAAACTCTCTGTCTAACTTCCGTGCGGCGGCAAAAGTCAGGCAGTATGTCAGTTGATGCATGGAGGAAGGGTTAACCTTCATCATCGCACTCCACCTACCGAAACAGCCAATCACCTTCAGCGTAGTAGACGCGGGACAGTATCCGTTCATGATTTTACAGGGTCTCGATCGACTTTTTAGCTTGGCAATCGTAAACTATCTCCAGAGCAAAAGCAAGAAGTCGAGCTATAAAAACTGGGGTCTCGATCGCTTTTTTAATTTCTCGATCGTGTTCGGTTTCTCGACAGAGGTCTCGCGCCGGGGTCTCGATCGAAATTTTAAAATCAAAAACGTATTCGAAATCCTCGTGGTAGGTGAAAATAAAAATGCAAATCAGAATCATTCTCATTTCTAAAAAGTCAAATGATAATCATTCTCATTTGAGACCTTGAATGCGAATCTTTCTCATTTACATTGCTGAATGATAATCATTCTCATTTGCAAAACGACAGGCACCTCCCGTGTTTGCCTCGCGAATCCCGTCACCCCTCGCCATGTATAAGATTATGCATCAACCCCGGCCCGTAGTCAATGGGGAATTTCAATCTTTACAAAATTCATTAGCCGGAAAATTTTGGATTTCTCATTTCACCTGAGCCAATTTTTCTTGCGCCAAAAATTTGGAGGTACGATTTTTCGGGCGGGGAAAAATATGTGCTCGCATTTTTTCGGTGGCGAAAATTATCTAATGACAAAAAATTTTCCTGTGAAATTTCGAAAGAGGAAAAAATTTTTCTGGCCGTTTAGGAGTTTTAAAAAATGGATCACGAGATAGCCGCTAATATTTTTCTAGTGTGCCACCTATGGGGCGACGGGGCGAGCGCCATTTAATAACACACCGCCCACAAGTTTTGTAAGGACGAACTACCGGCGATCCACCTTACAACCAGTGCCCTGGTATGCTAGCCCCGTTTAGCGCCGTGGGTGGCTTTTACTCTCTTTATTCCAATAATATAGCCCGCCTTGCTCCGGGCCGTCAATAGGATTTTAAAAATAACCCCTGTGGAATTGGATAACCCCGTACCAATAAGAGATTAACCCGCTTGCGTCGTTCAAGTCAGACGGTGCAGCGGCGATAGTACCCTGGCTGGCGTCCCAGTGACCCCGGCGGCGCGGGGTATTGTAAACACTGTCGCCAAAAGTGTGCAGTTCTGACACTTGACTGACAGTCATTCCGGTCTGCTGTGCCACCTCGTGAACGGTGCCGCTTTGCCAGCCTAACGCCTGTATTAATAATTCCGTATTTGTTTTCATCGTATTGCCCTCGTTTGTTTATGTCTCTATTATGGGCAGATCTTAGCGGCGTGTCAACAGTTGCAAAAACAATATTTTCGGCGCATACTTAACACACCTATATAAGAGGAGGTTACTATGCAGCACACAAAATATTTTATCGAAGGGCAAGAGGCAGCACATAAAGGATCAATCCGCGCTTGCCGTTACAAATCCGATGCTAACCAGGGGGAATGGTTCGCAGGTTATGACAGTGTAAGCCGGGATTATGCTGTCTTTAAAATTCTTCCTTCCCCTGGTCCCGTCACCATTGCAGACTTGGACCCCGCTTATGTTGGCAACCTGTCCCAATGTGAAGCAAAAGCGATCACTCTTAAGAATAAAGATCGCCAGGGTAACTATGTTGTGTATAGCCTAGTCGACGGAAAGCCTTATATTTACAAAGGCTTAGACGAAAAGTAAAAATAATTTAAAAATTGTATTGACGCCGGGAATCCTCCCGGCCTATAATTCATCTCAACAGGACGACACAACGTCGACCACAAACAAAGAGAGACAGTAAAATGTTACATTCAATCGACAAAGCACGCCGCCTTTATGTTCTCAACCACGGCACAGGTTACACCTGTAACGGTTTCGATTACTTAAACAAACAGGCTATTGCCTTGCGTGATTGGCTCTTTAAACAGGACCCGCAAGCTATCCCACAAATCCCGGCCCGTGTTGGAACTAAGAAGCACTTTGAGGCTTGCCAAAAAGTGATCTCTCAGGTTTCACGCTATTGCAACCACAAGAAAATTAAGTGCCCGGTTCAACTATCGCCACAGCTTAAAGGCTTAGAGGGCCGCCGCGTTGAGGTTGAAACTTTGTACGGTGAGATCCGCCGCTTCAATGTAGGTGTGTCTACAGGTTGGTTACCGTCTCACCTGGAAGTACCACGCGCCAACAGTACGGGCGGCATCAGTGCAGAGCAGCAATATAAATATGTACGTGTCGTAAAATAATTGTTGACTTCGCCGGATAACCCATAATAGAATATGGGTTATCAAGAGAAGAAACAAACCCACTAAACAAAGGTGATATCATGGCTACAGTTAAGATTAAGAAACGTCCGACCCCGGCTGTAAACCTGGCGGCTGTTGTAACTATGCCCGCTTTCCGTACTCGGGACGATGCCCGCGCTATCGCTAAGCGCCTTCGCCAAAGCGGTATCACGCCGACAGCGCCAGTAAAAACCGAATCCGGTTGGCGCGTCACTGCTAAGCATGTTGGCGGCACTTTATCTATCAAAAAGCGTTAATATTTATTTACCCGTGAACAGGGCTGTGCTAAGATAGCCCTACTTTAAACCCAAGAGGAGATTTACAGATGAAAAAAGAAACCACAGCTACCCAAATGATCAATGCTCATCGTGCAAAAACTAACCCTGAATTGCGTGATCCAAAGGTTGGCGATTCTGTGCATATTGGTTTCATTACCGATGGTAACGGCAAACGCATCAAAAAGGGTGCACTGAGCCCGTTTGATAAAATCGTTGCTGTGTACTCTGACAAAGAGACAGGCAAAGACGGTAACCCGCTCTACAATGTGCAGGTGACTAGCGGTGACGTGGTGAAAGTTGCCAATACTGGTAAATCCGCCTGGGAAGCCGTAGTTTAACACAATATGCCCGGCGATGCCGGGCTATTTTATTTTGGAGTCCGTCCCATGAAAAACAAAATCCCTTCTGTTGTTGTGCAACCTATGTTTCGTTGTTACGTATCCTACGATTCCCACGATAAGGCCGGGGAGTTCATCAACGACGAAAGCGATCAAAAGTTTCCCTATCTGGAATGGGACGAATTAAATAATGCCGTTCATGTTGCCGCCTCAAATGCAGAAACGAGCGGTCAAGCCGATATCAATCAATTCCCTGGCGGCGCTGCCTGCTTTCCCTATATTGAAATACTGGCCCCCACTTGGGCAGAATGCAAGGCAATGGGTGATGCCGTGATCCGCTGCATCATCGACAACGGCGGTACTATAGACCCAAAAGACAGCGGCATAAATATTTAAATTATTTTTGTTTTGGGGTATTGACTCCGGCCCCGATACTATCCATAATGTATCCCATAGAGCGACGGAATGACCGCCGCCAAAACTGAAAAGGTAACCGTAAATGAAAACCGTAATGATTAGCCACCCCGATCATGCCTCAGACTTCTACGCTCCGATCTACGCACCGCTTGAATGGCAACGCCAGGGCCTACAAAAAACCGCTACGGGCTATGGCACAAAGATCCCTACCTCTTATATGCTTAACTATCAAGGAAAGCGCCGCCGGATTTATGTTGACCAGTACAGCAACGCCGGGCACACTTACATAATGGTAGACGGCGAAAAAGTTACAGTTTGCTAAAAATAATTGTTGACGTTGGTTTATGCCGCCACATATAATAGCGGCATATGCAAACGAAACAGTAACAACAATCAAACAAACGGGGCTACAAAATGAATCTGACTACTATCGGCGCAAACCAAACCATGATCACCCTGGCCGACGGCTCACAGGTTTTCTATTCTTACAGCACACCAGTGGCGGCGGTCATCGGCGGAATCAGCTACAAGGTAGATCGTAAGTATAGCACCACGACAACCCGCCATCTTAACGCTTGGTTGGGTAATGGTGGCAAAAACGCCCATGTTAAGCCACAGGAATTTTTTAATAATTTGGTAAAAACCGCTTGACTTCATTGCACACTGTCTTCATAATAACCGACATAGACAAATAAAATTACCCAAATAAAGGAAACAAAATGAAAAAATTCACCGTGGTTTTAAGCATTGACAATACGAACCCAATCTATCGTATCGAGGCTGAAGGCCCCCACGCCGCTTTTGTAGCAGCGGCGAAAGAAGATTACCAAAATGATTTTGGCGACCTGGAAGATTTTGATCTGTCTGCTTACGGATCGGTAGCTGTTTTTTCTGGAGAACTTGAAAATTTATATACCGACGTAATTTAAGCTTGACGTGTGGTTATGCCGTCGCCTATAATGACGGCATAGACAAACGAAAGTAATCAACATACAGGAATGACCAAAATGAGCAAAAATTTCGCGATTTTTCAAACAGAACTCCAGACAAAAGACATTAAAGAAATTTCGATCACTGGTAAACGTTGGTTCCAACGCAGCGCCGGGAATACTTATCATAGTGTTTCTGTTGGTGTCCTGGTATCTGTCGAAGTTGCAGATCGGTTAAACGCCAACACTTACGGCAATAAAGTAGGCGATGTTTGGATAGACCTGGCCTATGTGTCCGACGTTTACGGCTATGAAAGGCATTTTGAGAATACAGCCTTAGTCCTGTTCATTGAGGCTGTGCAAGATTGTCCCAAAGAGTGGCGTAACTTTGCCTACATTTGTCAAGTAGCGCAGGAATTGAAAATACCTTACAGTGAAAACGTGTATGACGTTCCACGCAAAAAAGATTTATAATATTTGTTGACTCTTAACCGATAGCCCTTTACAGTGGGCTATCCATTAAGAGAAACACTACCAAACCAAACGAGATAAAGACTATGACTATCAAATCAAATACTGTCAACACTTCCGCAAAACTGATCCACATTCACGCCGTCCGTGATTACGCCGTTTCTGTTATCGATCACGAGGGTTCTACCTTTGAAAAACTCAAGTTTTTCTTTGAAACTTTTGAATCCGAATACGGTTGGGAAAACCCGCGAAAAGGTATTCAAAAGTCCTTAACTTCTTACCTGCAAGGGTTGCCAAGCACTATCAACCATGCTTTCACTAATCATGAAATCCAGGAATTGCTGATCAAGTGGGAATACTTGACAGAAAAGGATTTAGAAAGCAATACTGTAGCAGGTATCCAGAAGGTTAGCGACGCTATCGACAACTATTTTCCCATGCTGGCTATGGCATTGATTACACTTGCACGCCGTAATAAGATCATCGATTAAGGCTGATTATGTACTTAATAATCGTTATCATCATCCTTGTTGTGTTTGCTGTTTGGTGCATGAAGACAGCAACACATCATAATTGGTTAAAGGCTCAAAAAATGTTCGGTTACTTTGAATATGATTATCGGGGCGAAATCGGATCATCTCGTGATTACGGCCCCATGCTAGAGATCGATATGGTTGGCGCAATCCGCTATCGTCAAGAGATGGGCGCTACTATCGTGTATGAAGTTTACAAAAGTAATGAAGATGATATCTGTGATATCATCGATCAGCGACAACATATGCACCAACAACAAACCCAACGACGCAGAGGTTAACATGTTACATACAAACGCAAATCGTAGTAAAGTAACACACCGGGCCCGCTTGTCCTACAGCGAAGCACAGGACCGCCAGCCACGGGAAAAGAGCAACAAGCAACAGCGCCGCAAAACGCGCTATAACTGGGAGTAACTCCGAACCAGGTCAACACAAGGCTAAAAACTTTAAACCGCACACGGGCCCATTTAGGGCCCTTATTTTTGATTTGAGGTGTACACCATGCAAAACCTTTTCAGCCTTACCGAGTTTACCCGCTTACTTGCCACTAAACCCCGTGGATTTTCTGCCCTGTACCTGGTAACAGATGGTAAAAATTATCGCTCCACCTGCAAGGCTCTGGCCGCCACGGCGATCCGTGAATCTGTCAAGATCTCTACGGGGCAAGCGCTGGTCACAGACCCGGCGACACTCTCAACTTTAGAGGCTGTCCGAGTCACAGTAAAATAATTTAAATATTTTTGTTTTAGGCTATTGACGCCCTGGTTTGGTTGATACATAATGCAATCACAGGGCGACGAAACGCCAACAAACAGGAATCGAATCATGAAACAGCAAGTAATGAAAATCCACACTAACACGGGCGCAACGATTGTAACCCCGTCACACTTCGCAATGTCAAACCGCTGTAACCGTCTTAAGCGTGAACTTAAGGCTAATAAATCATCCACTTTTCGTCGTTGGGGTATCTGATATGCAATTCACTAAAAATGTTTTAGACCTTGTCCCCGGCGACGTATTTTACAAGGGTGAAACTGCAATCACCGTGCAAGAAATTGAAGCACCATCGCCGCATCTTATGGTTACCGAGGATGAAGTGGAAAATGTGCAGTGTGTGGCTATTCTTCTGTCAACAGACTACGTCACAGGTTGGGATCATTTCCCGGTTGGTGAGACGGTCTGCATGATATCCCCTTCTCAATATGAAGATTGGAAACTGAAAAATAATCGTTAACCGCTTGACGTTAGGTTATGCCGTCGCCTATAATGACGGCATAGACAAACGAAAGTAATCAACCAACAACCGATAAAGGTAAAATATCATGATCGCAACTATCGTACTCGCTTCATTCCTTTGCACAGTAGACAGCAACAACGCTGAAAAATGTGAAGTTGCTTATGAAGAGGTTTACGCAGGCAGCGCCTCCGAATATCGCCGCGATGCAGCGGATTGTGTAACCCTGCTTAACCAGCGTTATCCAGAAGAGGTTACATTAGTGCCCAATGATCGCAACAAGTTTTTGATCGCAGGTTGTTACCGTGTGTTGCCTGGTCAATGGGTCGGTTTATCTTCGAAAGAAGTTTACTTGCAAAACCTGCAAGACGCAGACGACAGTTTTAAAGATAAAATGCAGCGTTTAGAATTAAATTGATTGACGCTGGTTTGTAGGTCCTGCATAATAGGGCCTACAGACAAACGAAATCAACCCTTAAAAGGTACACACATTATGAAAATGTTAAACATCAAGCACACTCTCAAAGATGCAGTATCAGCAATGCAGAACGTCGAAGCTTTCCAAGATGGTGATCTGTTCATTGTCCTTGAAACTTTCGATTTTGGCCGCGACGTGAACGGCAACAGTATCAACAAATATTCCGCCTGGCTGGTCAGTGGCGGATCAGAAGATGCAGCCGCTAACGGTTATCTTAACGCATTTGGCCCGGTTGTTTTGACTTCCCCTTACCGCCGTGAACAGTCTGTTAACCGTGGTGTGGAAACGCCTTTATTTAAGCTCGGGCAATTAGGCTATGAATTGAAAGAGGCCCGCCGGGTGGAGATCCCCACAGGTTACCGATTTGTCTACCGTGTCACTAATGACCCCCGTTCAAAGGTGGCAGCATGAGAGCCTCCCTGTTAGTATGCACTGTAAACATCGTTATTGGCAATGGTTGCGGTCAACATGTTTTAACCGCCGGGCGGTCCTATCGTCTGTCACACCTGCAAGCCGACTTACGATTGTTGCCGGGACAGATCCGCGCCTACTTCAAAGAGGCGGATAAAGTTACAATTAAGCGTTGACATCGGCGGATAGCTCGTTGTAGAATACGGGCTATCAACAGATGAAACACAAACCTAATGAGGCTCCAAAATGGAACAAGCAAATAAATTTTTCTTCCTGTCCGCTGTTAACCCTTACATTGTGACCGACTTTTCCCGTTTTGACGCGGAGACGTTGATCAATTTCCGCCATAAGGATGATCATAGCGGCAGCGGTATTGAACTTGCTGTCACTTGTTCGTCACCTGGCTTTTTTCAAGTTGCTTATCGGGTCAGTATTAAAGGGCATGGTGTTATTGAACATGTGAAAAGCTATCCTTTGGCAGCGGACCGGATTCCCGGCGTCATTGCCCGTATCGTTAATGATGCCATAGCGGAAGAGGCTCAAGTATGAATGATCGTAAGCTATTCAGTGATTGGGGTGGATGGATACCAACCGGAGAGACCAAAGCAGAAAAGCGGCACAATCTTGATCGCCTGGTTCGTTATTACATGGAAGCCGGGCATAGTAAAGTAACGGCGCGGCTTATGGCTAAAAAACATTTGAGGAATCGCTAAAATAACTATTGACGGCAGATAGTGAAATGACCTATACTTCTTTCATCGGGCCAGAAGGCCAAAACACACAGATGACAGAGAGGTAAAAATCATGTTCGCTATCTTCGTAATTTCTGCCTTAATCGCTGTTGTCTGTGCAGCCTCAATATGCATTCTTTGCGGATGGTAATCAAATATGAGCACTGAAAAATTCACTATCGAATCTGTTGTTGTGTACACTGTTAAAAGTAAACACGGCGAAATTGAAATCAAAGGCTACGAAAAACTCAAACAGCACGGCGATGATGTTTTAGGCGCTTTCGTTGATGGTCTCCACAGTAACCATACCGGGAACCTATTCAGAGACAAACAGCGCACCTTTGATTACATTGCGGAACATCGCCAGGACTTGGAAACGATCTTTGCGATGCAGGATGCTATAGCGGAGTTATCCCCGGCGGCGATGCGGAAAAGAATAATCGATGATCATTGTGATTGTTGCGATTGTCGGGAAAATTAAAATAATTAGTAAAAGCGCTTGCTTTCATCAGGCGCTTTTGATAAATTATTTATCAGGCAATAAAGCCAACCCAACAGAGAATAGAAAATGAACACACTAATCGAAATCATCAAAAATCCGATTGTCTCAATGTTTCTTGTGCTTATCGTTGTGTGCTTGCTGGTTTGGTCTGTATTGTGTATTTTTGAATGGCTTAAAAACTGCTTTGCTCCCCGTGTCTGTGCAAATGACTTTACCCCTGCAAAAGGTGTGATTGCCCAAGTACAGAATGAAACAACTATCATTACACTACGCCACATTGGCGGTGAAATGTACGAAATCACGGAAATGAGCAAGATCATCAACTCTGGTTTTGGTAGTTTCCGCAAAGGTGAAAACCGGGCAAAATCACACTTCCAGATGTTAGCTTACCTAAACAACATTGAGCTATAAAATTCGCTTGCATCGGTTCACGTTATAACCTATAATCTTTTCATCGGGCAAGAGACCCGGAAATAACTTCCTTACAGCCAGGTGAAAAGATGAAAAACGTTATCCGTGATTTAAAAGAGTTTTTTGATGTTGTCGACTACGCCGTGATCATTGTCCTGATTCCGGTCATACACTATTGCTACCAAACAATCATGCATGGGTGAAATATGATCAATACTTCCTTAACCGTGTTGGCCTGGTATCAACAACGAAAGGCCCCGCCTTTAAAGCTGTTTCATGGCGCTTTTGATAAGATGGCTAAAGTGACTATTCACAGCGTCGTAAATCTGAATGCAGGCGGCATCAGGCACGATCCCCGGCATAAGGTAGCCAACACTTTGTCCCTTTTGCGCTTAGTCCGTAAGCGCGGAGAATTGTCTATTGATTACCTGGAAAGGGTAAGCCTACGGGAAGGCCCACACAAAGACAATGCTTATCGCTTTATGCGCCGTTGGCTCAAGGCGAATAGCCGCTAATCTTTACAAAAATAATTGGCCTACACTCTTGCATGGTGTGGGCCTTTTTGCTATTATTTCTCCTATAGGGTAAATATCTACTAATCAAAAGGTAAAAATCATGGAACCAAAATACTACTTTGCTAAGTCAAGATTGGCTATCGTGAATGACATTGAAAAATTGGGCCCGGCCTATTGTGCTGAGATTGGTTGTGTCTATCACGCTTTCCAGTGGTCAGTTGCCAGAGAAGATTACTTCCTTAAGGCAACAGCAACATACAAAGGCGACGGGGTTTGGGTGGGTGATGAAACAGGCGAAAACTTAAGTTTGTCTTTCGAATGGGCAGACTATCTTGTGAAAAGAAAGTAAAAATAAATGAGGGTAACGCCATGAAAGTTAAGATAATCACTAATCGTTATCGTCACAGAGTTGATTACACTCTGAAAATAAAGTCAGGTTATCGGGCTAACGAGGCAATAGAGAAATGCAGATTTGACACGAAAGAGCAAGCGCTCTCTTGGTGTGAAACAATCGGCTATCAGGTGATAGAGTGAAAAAAGAAAACTACCCGAATGCACACATTTTACATAAAGCGTTAAGATACCTAGAAACAGCCATTGTAATGCAAGGAAATATTGAGTATTTGCGGGATCTTCCTTGTAAGCGGTCAGGCGCTTTAAGTTTTACAATGGACGTTAGCGCGTTTATTGACGCAATAGAAGGTGAAAGAAAATAACAGTAAAAGCATAAAAACACTTGCCCCGAAAGGGGCTTTTGTCGTATAATCTTTTCATCGGGAGGCAATAACGCTAACCCAGATCTAAAAGGGCTTAATTATGTTTCAACTTTACGTAAAACACTTTGATGGCGAAATCGAGTTAGAAGGTACTTATAACACATACAAAGACGCCTCGGAAACAGGCAAGTTCATGTTTGCTCAAATACGCGGTGTGAGAGGGTATGAGGTAAAGGAAGTTAAAGAATAAAAGATTAGATACTGAGACTGGCCCGCCTTGAGCGGGCTTTTCTTTGCCTACGGTAAGTGGGCAGATCAGCCACCCCCAACCTGTAGTAACCCATCATTCAACAATCCAACCTAAAACTACCCTTTTGTGGAAATGCGATCTATTCTCATCCAATTCTATGCAGCAAAGTGCTTATTAACGACATATCCGCCAAAATGGGCTAGGGTACTGCCCAACCCTAACTGTGCTCAGGATGGCTTATACGAAGGATTTAACCCTGTTGACTCAACCTATAAAATGTGCATAAAGTCTAAATCAGTAAACTCATGAAATCCTGAATAATCTTTACAATACTTATGCATTTCTGTGCATACGATAATGATTATCATTAACTAAATCAACAATTTACAAAATTTTTCCTTAGTCTTTCGTTCCCAGCGCTCAGAGTGTTGAGGGCGCGACCGTAGGGAGCGACCAATAGAAAAAGGGTAACCAACCCGCCCCATTTTGCTACACTGTCGCTAAAGCGATGAATCGTAGATTCACTTTTCCACTACGTGAAAAGCTGAGTTTACGCAAAATGTCTCAGCTTGTTCCCAGCGCTCAACGTTAAACTATGTTTAACTTGTGTTGAGTGCTTTACCCCCTTTTTCTATTGGTCTTTATTGAGGCTGTAAGCCTTGAAAGTCAAGAGTTTATTTCATGAATAAAGAATCGCGTTCTGTGCATAGATACGTAAACAGGCGGACCTGTGCCGGGTGACTACCCGGCCAGGGTGAAGGGCACCGTAAGCCTGTGCAGGGCTGTGTTTGCTCACAAAATGCGCTAACAGGTATGGTTTGGGTATGGTTTGCTAGACAAAATTCGGTCTTCGTGTCAACAGAAATTTTTATTTTTATTTTCTTTTGCGTAAACGATAATGGTTCTCATCGGAGAATGAATCTCATCTGCACTTGGGACTCATTATCATTCGTATTCATGTTGGGAAATGATAACCATTCTCACCCCGAGGCCCTTCGGGCCCGGGTTGTGTGTGCTGTGCGAATGATTCTCATTCAAGAGAGTGCGTATAAGGTATGTTATGTTAAATGCGTATTCACGTTGGGATCACAGTCGAAGTGGTCTGTCAATCAGAGCAGTGTAAAGTTGGTCACTTTGTCAAACAAATGTTGGCCCAAAAGGAAAAGAATCATAGAATCATCGTTGTGTCAACAGCTACGCGATGCAGGCTAACCCATTGATTGTTATGATATTTTCAAAAGATCGATAGGGCCCCACCCCACCCCTGATCGCCGTGCCTAACACCACTGCCAACGTACTGACTGAAAATCCGTCTTCGTCGACCAAGGGCAAGGCCAGGGCATCTGACATCGGGACAGAGGCAAGTCTGCCTCTTCAGGCTCTCGTTATGTTGGGCAAAGTAACAGACGGGACTCTTCAGTCTCTTCAGACGAGACACGACACAACCTTCACTGTTGGGACAGGCTACGCCACAGGGCCCACGCTACGCGGGAACCTTCAGGTGTGCCCTTAAATATTTTGGGAGATGCACAGAATAGACCACCCCCGTAGATCGGTGATCAAAAATTTTGGCGGGAGGGAATTTTCACTAAAAAGTGGACTGGATATTCATACAGTGTAGACACAGGATATTTGAGGTAGGTCAGACTCTGGCGTCGCCAGGTGCAGGTCACGTAGTGGTACAGGTATGACTCTTCAGGTAGGGCTGTGTGGGTAACAGGCGTGACTGCGTAGCGAGATATTTTGGGAATGTTGGGAAGGGTGGGGCCACCGTGGGCCCGTCTTTCTTAGATCAGTAATCCACTATCATACCAAGACCGTATTGTGGGTAACAACTCTGTGTGCCTTTGCTGCATCTTTATTTCACGGGGATCGCTGACGTAAGTCCTTACTTTGTGCAGAACCCTCAGATCGGTTTTACCTAAGTATCTAGGTGTCCCCTCAACCAATGCAAACTGAGAGAGATTATAATCAACGTTATCCATAACCTGCTGCAATGTCTGACAGTTATTCTTCAACAGGATATCCAACCCAAACCCAGACTTACTTTTGAATTTGAATATGTCAGTAATCCCTTGGCAACATGACAGTGGAAGTGTCCTTGAAGACTGGAAAATCAACCCCGTTTTTAAAGGGAGTGCCTGCTCTAGGAATGCCGCAGCCCGTCCGCGATCACTGACCGAAACACAAGCTATGTCGACATCCTTGGCAAAGCTTGTGCCGAAGAACATGTCCCGTGCAAAACCTCCAGCAACATACGCCATAAGCCCTTGTTTGTCCAGCTCCTGTAGCACCAACTCTATCAAATCTACCATTTAACAAAATCCTCAATACAGAACAGGTCCGACTCTTAAGGCAGACGACTGGTTAGCCTCTTCAGGCGGTTCTTCCTGTTGGGACTCTTCAGGAGAGTCCTTTATTGTTGGGGCCAAGTGTGGGAATTCAGCAACGAAAGCTTCGAACGCTGCCCGAGCATCCCGCTCTTCTTTAACGGCTTTATCCGACCTATCCACCATGAGGTAGATGCTGGTTTCGATGGCCCGTTGGAGCAGTCGAATACCTTTAACTGTGTCTTCCTGTTCTTGGCAAATCTCGCAGTCTTTGTGTGTCATGATTTTATCTCCTTTTTCAGAGTCAACTCCCAACCTTTATTTAAAGGTCCACATCAGGATATCCCCTCTCTCCTTGAATTCTCCGAATCCACTGAAGCCTTTGATCAGGTATGCCATTTCCTTTTCAGACAAGCCCTCTTTTGAAATCAAAAAGGTGCGGCCTCTGGGACCAGGGCCGTACAGCGTACCTCCGTAAGAAGCCCACCATCCGAAACAATCCTCGCTGTCCTCATGCGTCCTGAACTCCGGTGTTGCGTAGAAAATACCATTCTCGTCCGGCTTGAATGAAAGGTTAGCGCGAAAATCCGGCTCTTCTTTCAAGCGGTACTCCTGCACACCTAAAGGTCCCTTCAGCCAGTCATCTTCTTTTACCACAGTATATCTCCTGTCCTAAACCATCGTCCACAGCCGAGTCTCGGCATCGTATTTAACTATTTGCAAAGAGTAGTAGGGCTGGCAATAGTCTAAAAACTTAGAATCTTTCGGTTCATTGTGATAATTCCCGTTCTGATCGACTATCGTATTAATCCCATTTATTTCGATAATCGGGTATTTTATTCCCACTTCCAGCCCGGCACCAGGGGTATCGTTCATAAAGGTGATCGTGCGGTAAACTTCCGTCATACTAGCCCCTCTTTAGCCATTGATCGCGTTTTTCCCAGATACGTTCTGTGGCCTGCTTGGCCCAGCGTCTATCTAGGTAACGCTCGAAGTAATACCCAACCACCCCCGCCGCTATTATCAGCAGGAACCCGCCGAGGATTACGATGCCGAGAGTCATGCGTCCACCAGACGGCGTCCAAACGCCGCTATGTCATCTTCGTCCGCTTCCCTTATCACACAGAATCCTTCCCGACTGGCAGAAGCTAAACTCTCGGCCATGTCGAGATTGCGTGCGATAGCTACAACTGTCCCATCAGAGTCCTTTATGACGTGAGGGACGTCTTCAACTCTTGAATTTTCCATATTGCTCATGATGCCGCTCCTTCACAAAGAGGAATTGCGAGGTCGATAGTCCAGGATATTAACTCAACCTCTTTATCTTCCTCATTCGGTTCTTGATGGTATATGTAGTGAAATCCTCCACGGCCCTTTACAGGATCGAGGATCGTAACTTTTCCCGGTTCAGCGTTGTGCGGGTACAGCGCCACCACTTGATGCAGACCACCACGGATGTTCAGGCTCGGCACGCACAGCAAATAGGCGAAGCCTTTGTTCAGACGAGCTTCGCGAGGACTGCCGTAAAAGTACGGGATGTTATACACATCCAGCGCCGTGTCTAACCAGGCGCTCCTGTTCTGAAACTTCTTGTGCCAGCGCCCGTAGGCAAAGTCAACATCTAAATCTGCCAACATTGCGATGCAGGTCGCCATGCAAGAGTCTTTAGTTGGCTGGGTGCGATGGTAAATGCTCATTTCAGTAAACCTCTCTTCTCGGCTTCTTCTACAAAGTGGACCAGTGCGTAAGCCACAGTAAAAAGGTCCGGTCGCTCATTCGCGATCTTGCTTGAACAATTTATCATCAGGAGGATTTGTTCGTCCGACATTTCCTTGGTTTTACGATCTACCCTCGATTTGAAATCAGATGATAAAGTCATAGTCTTATGTTCTCCTCTATCACACCAAGGACCAGTAGGATGCGGTATCTTTGTACCTCTCCCATGAGCCTACCGTTCCTTTCCAAGCTCCTGTAGCACCGATCTAAAGATTCGAAAGGTTCCCAAGTAAGCATGTCTTGGACTTGCTCACGAGTGAAAGGCAAGTCTGGGGCATCGTAGTTTTTTGTCATGATCGCGTTCCTTTTTATTTAGGTTACGAAGAGTATATCAGGCGATCACTTACTCCACAACCTTTTCTTCATGTGGCTATATCTTTCCGGGTCTCCCACGGGCAAACTGAAGTCTATGTTCGGGTTCATTTCTCTGCGGTATGCTCTTGCATAAGCTTTACCCCGGGGCAAACATCTCTTACGCACATTCATAGATGCCTTGTAATAGATACGCACAAGACCTGTTGCGTAAAAATTACTTTCTTTCTGGCTACAACATTTCCTATAGAGAGCCTCTGCTGCTAACATCTGTAAAGTAGTCATCTGGTCTAACTTTATTGCTGCCATTTTTCATACCCCCAGCAACGTTTAAGGTACTCTCCCCTGTCAAGGGCAATGTCTATATCTTTCATAAACTTAGCTATTCTCTCCTTGTTGTTCAGTATCTCCTGAGCCTCTTGGAGATAACTGGCTGTGGCTAGCCATTGATTTTCGTCAAGAATAAATATCCACTCATCATCCGGCGCTTTCATCCGGCCAAGGATGTAACCCATCTGGTCCCTGTTAAAAACAGTCCCCGGCTCCATGATCAGGCCGCTCAACTCCATACCCGACACACACCGGACAGGATCTTTATCGCCCCCTAAGAAATAAAATTCCTTCAGTTTGTCTTTTTTGCAAAGCTCTGCGTGGGACAAGCTACCTGCCTGGTAGATAACCAGTATTTTACCTCTCCGGCGACTTCTACGAAGGGCCTGATTCCATACTTCGTAGTTTACCTCAGGGGTGCTTATGGAGGACACGAATGATACGCTCCTTCTTATTCTTGACGTTGCGATAACAGGTCATACACTGCGTCACGCTGTCGCAATGGTAAACGGTGTACCAAAAGAATATACCGATGCGGCGCTGGAGGGCGTAGGTCTCCTTGGTTCCGCACAGGAAATGGTCGTATTCAACCCGGACTACTCGGAAATTTTTCATCATCACTCCGTTTTTTCTTCGTACCAAACCTGGCGCTTGACAACCTCAGCCCACAGTTCTTTGATAATCTCTTCTGCCTCCGGAGGTACACGGACATCCTCTTGGTTGTAAAGGAAATCAAAGACTCGCTGTTCCAGTTCCTCTTCTTCAGGGCTGTCAGGAACCAGCGGCAGTTTATTGGTTGTTGTCATTTCAATGGCCTCCCCACCTCATCCAGTAGTGTTGTCTCTGTGCGAAAAATCTTACGCTTTTTTCGGTCTTCTTTGATGTGATTTTCCACATCGGAGAAGTCGTTGTAATACAAAGGTAGTTGCTTTTCTGTTTCGTGGTCATATTGAGTCAGGAATCTGTAAAATATACCACCAAATCGCCGCTTGATATAATACCGCTTCTCTACCAGCCGCGTCCCCTCATAAATTTCTTTCTTTACAATAACGTAGTCCACTACATCACCTTCCTTTTTGAGTATTCCGCCTTGACTAACTTTTCCAGGTCTGCGTTGTCATTGTAGTTCATGAAGACAATGTCTTCAACGAACTTTCCATACTTGCGTTCAAAGAACAATTCCTTCGTGTCCTTGATCGTCTCAGGGATCCCCTGCATAAAAATCGCCGGGATAAACAACAGCAGTATAAGCAAAACTCTGGCCCAAGCCTTTGTAAAGCGTTGTATTTTAAGGGTCTCTGTTTCAGGATTGTAGTAATACTCAATTAAAGATCCCCGGCGTGTAACACTTTTAGGGAAGAACTTTTTATGAGTCTTTACTGGCACTATAAACTTCACGTAGCCCTCGGCTTGAGGGTTTTTGTATCGGTAATCAGACATTCGATCAGTCTCCAAAAGGCCATACAGCCACAGATAAGACAAATGAAACAAGGTAAGCTAGTCGTACACTCATCCAGGGTACATTATCAAACCCATCAAGGAAAATTCTAAAAGGTTCAGGATCCCAAGTCAAAAAGCAAACCAAACCAACCCCCATACAAGCCGCGATAAGCCCAGCTAGCATGAGGCCGAACGGTGCAAAAATCATCCAGAGGATGAAACTCTTGATCATGACATTCTCTCCAATCCCCAAGGGATAGCAGTCGCTCCAAAAGATACGACATGAAACGAGTGGTGCAGATATTCTCTCTCCGGCTTTTTCAAATTACCAAGTTCAATTAGCATTCGCCTAAGTTGGCGGTATGTGCAAAGGAAATCTCCTCCCTCCCTTCTCTGCCGGAAAATATCCTGTGCCGCTATTATAGCCCTTATCATCAGGCGGCATCTGCGCTCATGCCTTTTCTCACAAATGGTAGCTTCCTCTGCGGAACTGTGCAGTAAAACCCATTTAGGACCCGGGGTATTCCAGCGGAATGCTCTCGTATCGGGGTTTTCTTTCGTGCGGCACATCTCGGTTATGTGCCCAATCCTTGCAGTAAAAGGTATCATAAATCCTCTTTTTGGCCTAAAACTTGAAGAATACCTGCAATTTTTGCTAATTTTTCAGCTATTTCTGCATTTTAACTGAAATATTGTGCATTTCGGCTGATTTTTGAATCTCCTGCCCTAAGTCAGTGAGTTCCTGCATTGCCGCCAACTGAGTATCCATTTCGGCCAGTTTTTCACGTACCCAAGAAACACGCTTTGCATTTTTGTGGCAAATGCTGAAGCTCGCCTCTGAAATATAGTGACGGGTATCGATATTGAAAGGGAAAGCCTTGCCTGGAAACTCTTTTGCCAGCATCGCATCCATCTCCCTCTTCAGTCCTTCCGCTGTCTCCGGATCCGCAGCCCAGAAAATAGGGTTGTCACACAACCCGACACCACCGACTAGCCGCGTAGACAGGAGTTTGTAGCGAAGTGTGCCGCAATCTTTTTCACTTGCGGTTGCCCACCATAGCCAGTCCTTCAGGTACTTTTGCATTGTGTAAGTCATTAGTAATATCCTCTCTTTTTCAGTTTTTTACGGGCACTCTGAATTTCTTCTTTCGTTGCCGCCTTGTCCGCAAACATGAAGTCTTCACTGATGTGTCCCCAGTCGCTGGGGCGTCCGTCATCAAACAGGTCATCCCATTCAAATATCCACTCATCAGTCTTCCTGCGGTGGTAGATGGATAGCCAGACCTTACCGTACGGCGGATAGCCATACATGATCAGGGTCTTCTTAGGCTTTTTCTTCGCAATAGCTATACATGCAATATAGCCGAGGATTATCGCCAACACAAGGAAAATAAAACAGCCCATTATTTAACCTCCGAGTAGATATCGACACGGATCCCGGCATAAATCTTGTCGTTAGGTTTTGGATTGAAACCGTACCGGAAACAAGAGAAGTCTTCCGGACTGAAATCGGGCCGACTACCTTCAACGTAGGCCCTCACCTCGGGTAAACTTGTGAAGTACCCTACCGACAGTCGCTTGACACCGTCGAGGCAGTCTGCCTTTTCGTTATACAATTCATACACATACTTTTTCATAAGCAAAACGCCTTTACATAGCAGGAGTGACAAAGAAGATAAGGCTCTTCTTCAGTGGGTTCACCAGGATCAGGTTTACCGCCGCAGCCTTCACACTCCCCGGCGTTACGACGTTCCAGCATTTGTATGTTCTTCTCCATTTCCTCCTCGTAGCGCTCTTGGAGTTCTTTTTCACTCAGCATTCAACATTCCCCGGTGTGTCATTTCTTTGGTGAAATTCTTAAGCAAGTTCCTGACCAGGCCATTGTGAGGATCCCGCATTAGTTGGGCGCGGACTTCCCACATGCGCTCTACCAGCGCCTCGTTTGTCAGCGACTTGAGAGCGATCTCAGTGATGTGTTTTGGCAAATGCTGCATATAACCTCCTAAATTATTTCAAGTTCTTTTAAAATGTAGTCGTGCCACTCTGGGAACACGACCTGTAAGAGTGAGAAATCTCCCTGCACCCAGTAATCCGGGTCTTCATCCTTCAGGAAGTCCCTTACCGCTGCTGGCACGAGGATGGCCCGGTTTAGAAGCGGGGTTTTGACTATCATAAGTACCATGCCGTATTGATCGCCCTTCCATCTTTCAGCGCTTCTACAGGCTTTCATAGAATAATACCCTTGGTTGCATCATACCTCAGCTTACCCGGCAATTCTGCGATCCAATCACTCAGGTACGGCAAAGCGTAAAAGATGTCTGGGTATAGTGTGTTCATGAAGTCTATCTCGGAATCCTGCACATCGCAAGGGTCCATAAAGAATTCTTGGACGTTTACCAGACAGCGATGAGGCTTTGATACGAACTCATTATGGACGCGTATCCAAAGGCCCTTGTCGTGGTCGGCCTCCCACTGCACCACGAGTTTTTCATCATATTGGTTTTTGGCCCGTCGGCGAATAACCATACGGGGTTTGTTGTCACTGCACGAGCTAGCCATCGATCCATGCCCCAGTTCAAATTTAAGGGTGTATCCCGCCTTCGGAGTAAAAGAAGTCCGCATGTCCCGGCGGTAACGGCCAGTCTCTGTACGTACCAGCTTCTCTACTCCAGGTAGCTGCTGGATATTTGCCCAAGTCCAGTCGGTGGTAAGTTCCTTCATGAGAGACTTGAACTGCTCTCTTTTAAAGTCTTCAACCTGCATCCTGAACCTCCGGCACGATTTCGAATTTAGCCACGCCCAATACAACCACATGGCCCAAGGACAGTACACCTGTCCAACAGGATCCGTTACGTTTGGGTCGGTATCCCGTCACGTCGCAGAAGCCATGCTTAAGCTCACTGGCTTCGTATACCTCGCCTACCGGGAAAACCTTGTTGTAATCGCTTATCACACGCACACACTTAAGCTTCACCTTTCACCCCTTGGTATTTCTTGAATTCTTCAACTTATTCTTCAATCCAGCACGCCATAGTTCGCAACGGTTTTGAGAACACCCCTGTCCTACGGATAGCTGTATCGACAAAGCTTATGTCCATCTTAACCCGGGCGGGCATACCTTCAAAAACTACCAAGTGATTGGCCTCCATACGGATAGCTTCCCACATGGGATAATGCATGTCTTCTGGATCTCTCATAAGTCCTCCTTAGTTATTTTCTAAGATTACACCTGTCAAAAACAGAATGCAACAAAAAACCGCCCGGAGGCGGTTAAAGAGGTGCAATATCTTCCAAGGCCACTTCACGAACTACCCTGTTCTGCCCCATGTAGACTTCGACGTACCAGTTACAACCGTCATCGTCGGCAGATACCGGGCCTAATGTCTTGCCGAGAAGACCTTCAAAGTCTCCAGATACGAACTTAATCTGTTGATACGGCTGAATTTCTTTTTCTTGAGACACGCTTTTCTCCTTTAAAAAGACTAACGTCTTCGTTGTAGTCGTATTCACGACGCCAGAAGGTAGCCATCCGGGATATTACCTTAGTCCCATAGACCACCTCAATAAAATCGATATCGTCCTGCTTAAGGGGTCCGTGTGGGAAACCTTCTACATGCTCATTTGGGATCGGAGCTTCGAATCTCACACCCTTCCAAGAGAATGCCATCATCGTTTCTTCCCGAGAGTTTACAGCAAACTTATCGAAGGCATCTTTACCTCGGGAACCTTGTGCCCCCGGAGACCCAGTTGCCCCCGTATCACCCTTTTTAGAGGGAGGGCTAAACCGGATAAAAAGCGATCTTAAGTCTTCAGTAAACTTTACATCGCTTCCTGCATACCCGGCAGAGTTACAAGCCTCTCGGAAGGATTGAAACAAGTTCTTTTCTACCTTTACCTCAGGCTCTGGTTCAGGATCGCCCTGTAAGGCCCCTATACGCGAGTTTAAGAGGTTTTTACGGCCAAGCCATCCAAACACCTTGCCTAGAGGACCAAGGGCCTTAGAATCGCTCTGAGGCATTATTTTACCTCTACCTTGCTACAGAACACGTTAGGGTTGCTAGGGATGATCCGGCAAATGGTCGTCCCATCGGGGTCTCTTGTCAGGATGTACGTCGGGCAAGCTATTACTGTAGTCCCTGCGACAGGGGAACTGACAGCACAAGCCTCTTTTGGTTTCTCTTCTGCCGCAGAGGCATTAAACGCCAACAGGAAAATCAGTGTAAAGACAGCAATCAGCTTATTCACTTTCTAACTCCTCAAGTAACTTTTCGAGCGTTGAATTTACCATAAGAGGAAGACCCTCTTTTGGCTCAATGACATAGAGAGCGCCCGTTAAGTTATCGCACTCGTCCATCATTTTGATAATTTCTGGCCTTGTGAAAACCTCACGAGGAAGACCGGGATAGGCCAGCTTAAGCATGGCCTTTGAATCTGGTGCAAAACCAACATTCGAGGCTAAGCCTGTGTCAGGATCAACCACCATGAAGCAGACGGATGAGAATTTGCCCATCAGTTTTCCCACCCAAGTTGGCCTTCAGCCACAATTTTCATCGTGGAGGAGGAGGCGATATGGTACTGCCCTAATACCACATTGTCTTTGTTTTGTTCAACCATTTCTAAAGCTTCTGCCAGTGTGTCTGCGAAGCCAATAAAATCTTTGGCCCCGCCGCTAGGATAATACGTATCGTGCATAAATACAGCAAAGCGTTCCCCGGATTTTTCATACGCAGGCTGACCAATCATCAGTGTGTACTCTCTTGTACCTTGTTGCATCTCTTGTCTCCTACCATTTAAGTTTTTCAGCACTATGCTGTATTTTCATCATCGTGGCTTTACGATGATCGTTTTTCTCTGCGAAAGCGTTCATTACTCTTTGGAACTTGAGGTCTTCAATCAGATCATCAAGCTTCGGTTTCAAAACGTCCTCGTATAGGATTCTCGCTGCTTCAGGCTCGACAGTTTCAAACAAATCCCACTCTTCGTCAAGTGATTCTTCTTTACCGGAAAAGAACTGTTCCCGCAGGTCGAGCCGCATAGCTTCCACCAACAGACTTGACCAGCGTGTGTATTTACCCATTAATCTTTCTCCTCCGTTTGATCCAGATGGCTAAGACAGCTATCGCGCCGAATACAAGGCCATTTACACAAGACTGCCACAGATTCATTCCAAAGCCTGCTGCAAATGCCCCTGCTAATACTCCACAAAGCGAGATTATCCAAAATCTGTCCATAAAACCCCCTTTAATTTGTGTAGGCTAACTGTAGCAGTCGACCTACACCCCTGTCAATCAATTATCGAAAGCTTCCGATGCAATTTTAAGGAGGTAAACCTCCATCCAGGCTTTCTTAAGCTTGGTATACTCTTCCGGGAATGTTATCTCAAGCAGTTGAATTTCTTCTGTTTTTATTTCCTTTTCTTCGAAGAACTCCATAGAGTCTTCTTTCAACTGGGGGAAGAAAGTCAGACCTTTGTAAGTTAGAGATCTTTTCTTGGGTGTGTTTCTGTCACCATTTACTTTTTTGACAATGTCATTCCAAGATTCCATCGCAGTCCTTACATCAGGTGCGTTTCTAACAAGCCCGGTGCTTATACTTGTCGCTGACATAGCTTCCTCAATCTTTTTTCTCTGCTGATAAAGTGACACCGGATCCGCAGGGGTCGGCAAGTAAGGGACCACGATCTGATTGGGATTATGACTATTAATCCAACCCATCTTAAAATTCCCCTCTATCAAAAGCCTCAAAGGCTTTCTTCTTTGTCCAAGCTACCGCCCACGATTCACGTATGGCGTCAAAATCTTCTTGACACATGACCTTTAAGAAGTCCAACTCGTCACCGGTTATGTTATCAAGGTCCTCGAAATATTGTTTACTTGCCGGATATATCCTCACTTCGAATTCTATACCACAGTAAACCATAGAACAGTAGACTGTTTCCCTGCCGGGCGGACCTGGTGTTCCAACAGGCCCTGTGCACCGTTCCGTCAAGAGATTTTACAAGAATATTACTGTTCATTTAGTCGTCCTCTATTTTTTGATCTACCAAATCAACAGCCTGAGAAAAAAGTCGAAGGAGTTTTACCAAGTCAGGGTACATGACCTTGAAAAACTCCACCTCACCTTCGTCGACATGCAGAGGATCCAAGAAGATGTCCTCCAAGGCGACCTTTTCTTTCTCAGGTTGTCCCCCAAATTTAACGTACACTAATCTATCTCCTTTTACCGGGCATGTCCTCCACTGCAAAAGGCCACCTTGAGTTTTTGTCCATATCCTAAGGTCATGCTTCCCTTTCTCGGGTTCATGCCGAATATCGAAGTGCTGCTCCCCAAACTCATGGGGTACTTTAACCGTCAAGCTTCTGAAACGCCGCACCTTTATCAGCACATGTCGATTTCTATGTTCCTTTACAGCAGTCCAAGTCCAATCTGTAGCTAACTTCTCGATAGTCTCTTTGATATCCGTCATCAGAACCATTTCTCCAGCCACTGTACAGACAAGCTGTTTTTAACAGCCGATTTATTGAATGCAATTATTGCAGGTAAAAATTCATGAGCGATGTCCAACAATACATCTTCATTCCCGTAGATTACGGTGAAAGCATCCAACTCTTCAAAGCTGGGTTTCTGAGGGTCATCGAAAATATTACCCAAGGGCTTTTTAATGTCTTTACTTGGACAATAAACACTATCCTCTGCATATACTAACAATTCGGCATTGTACGACCCCGGTAATGAGAAGTATACGAGGTCCCCGTTTTCGCTATCTAGTTTGAGATAAATACCTTTTCCATCGAAGTGGCTGGCGCTGACGCCACCTTTCATCAGCATGTCCTTTCTGGAACCTACTTCTTTAGACTTGGCAACATGTTTTTCTATCTCTTTGAAAAAAGGCTGGAATACGAACCAACTTTTCCATCCCAGCATCCTGGCTCCCTTTCCAAAGACTTCTCTCGATATCTCTTCAGTTGATTTTCTCACTTACCGTTACCCTCTTTATGTTTTATGCAACCCTTACCTTATCCGCCCCTTTCCAGAGATACTCAAATGTACGGTAATCTTCCGGGTAGGTGATCTTGAAAAACTCCAGATCTTCTTCCGACAAATCGATTGGGCAGATGAACAAAGACTCTAAGTCATTTTCTGAAAGTAGAGTAACAGCTACCCCTGAGTAACACAAATTGTTTTGGAAAAAATTGTTCAATTGAGCCCCTAGTTGCAACCACGTTCCGTTCATGTAGGCGTAGGTCACCCCGCCGACCAAGTAGGCATCTCCTCTCTCTGCACTGGGCGGTAGTTTAGTCACATCCGGTAACGCACCCTTAAAGAAAATACCCACCTGAGTCATAAAACCCCCAAAGAAAAAGGCCGACCACCTTACGGTAGCCGACCTGTGTCACCCAAAGATCAGCACTATAAGTGTGATAATGGCGTAAATGATCCCGCCTGCAAGGATTAACTTGCCGACAGGCTCTGTTGTGTAATACCGTAATCTGTTAACGAAAGATTGTCTATGCTTGTGCTCTTCAGTTATTCTACCGCAGAGCAGAAGGAAGGAGTTAATCTCAGCCTCGTCTCCAGTCACAGCAAAAGGGGTGTGTTTCAGTTCCTCCGGGTTACCTACAAAAACCTGGTGATCAGGGTATTCCACCATCATACCATTACGGTTTATGCGATAACCTACCCCTCGGGCTTTGTCATACAGCACAAAAGCTCGAAAGCCCTCGGAGTCCGGCTTCGATTTCCTCAGGATCCCACAAGAATAATTCAAGCGGTCACCCCGGCTCAACCGGAGGTTTCCCTCCACCATCGGAAGTTGATTAACATATGTGTAAAACATAGCTTTCTCCCGTTGTAGTTTCTGCGCAACCATTTTACCATGTTATGCAAAAATACAACAGAAGACTATTGACAAAGTTAAGATGTTGTCAATTTACACAACAAAATACCCTTTTCACAATTAATACGCTTAAATCAATTTAAATGCATCGAAAATACCTATCGCACAGATCGTTACGATAGGTTATGCCTTGCAGTGCAAATTTATGCAAAATTAGCTATTTCACCTTCCGAGTGTTTTTGGATCACAAAAGATGCTCTCGGTTCCGCGATCCCTGTGCCATAAAGGTAGAGTTGATTGCGTAAGGTACGTCTTACACCGAAGGATCCGAGTTCAATACCACGGTAATATGCATCCCAACCTTCGGTTGTCTCTTTAATCTCCGTCGGGATGCCTCGGATATCAAAAAACATATCTTGGAATTTGGTGGCAAGACGTAGTGCTGCTGTCTGCATCTCTTTCTCATCCGGCCCCTCCGGAAGCGAGAATAACTCCAGCTTGAGGAAAACGGGTAAGTGAATCTCGTCATGGTTGGTTTCATAGCGGTAGCACGGGGTGAGTGCCATCCAGTCACCGTAGCTCAACTCCCCGTCAAGCTCTAACTGGAGAAAAGACTGCTCAGCCGATGCCACCACGCAATCACGATCAAAACCTTCTAGTCGAAGGTCAACAGCGCCAGGCGGAACCGTATGGTCCATCACCTCTTTGCATACCATTGCAGGCACAGCGGTTTCCCTGAACCCACGAGAAGACCACCAGAAAGCTGCATCCGTTATCAGTTTCAAATCTACCGGGTGTTTCATAACTTCTCCGTTGGGTTATTACTGCCTGTGCCCGTTGACAAATGCTCTTCGGGTTATGTCGGAGAACTTTTTCAAGTCCGCCATAGTCCTGTCTGGATAATTTTCGGCCAAGAAACCTTCAATGGCCCCGTAAAGATCCGCCAGTTCAATCAGCACCATGATGTGGCACCCTTGGCGATGAGCATCGAGTAGCTCCTCGGCTTCTTCTTGGATTTTGCCAAGAGATCCGTAACGCCTTTTTTCTATATCTGCTAAATGATAACCTTTCTTACTGTCCATTAATCCTCCTTACGGACAGCAGCGTGGGCCTCGTCCGCAAAAATATTTCCACTCACTTCCCGTATCGTAGTTAACACGACTGCGGATCGAATTACAACCCGAACAAAGCTTCTCTTGAATTATGTAATGCAACATACAACTGTGGGGCCTACTAAAAATCATACTGTACTTTGATGCTTCTTTACAAAGTCTATCATATTCCTGAGGTTCACACAATCGGAAGAGTGACAATTCTTCTCCCTTTGGCTTGGAGATATCCTCAAGATAATTCTTTAAAATCCCTTGGCTTAAATTTATAATTTTACCTTCTTTGACATCGTACTCCAAGTGATTAGACTCTAGCCGGACATAAATTCCCTCAACAACCTCCTTAGCCTGTCCTCCATAGTCGTCTATCTTCCCTTCCGCGATATGCGATTCTGCCCAACGTACACACAGGAAAGTCCTGTGGTAGTCTATGCTCAATGCCCGGGCCAACTCACCCGGGATCATCAAGTTTTCCATCAATCCTCCAGTCGTGCAAATCGCAGAGACCAACCCACCCGGGCTTTTTCACCCGGATGAAGTTGTCACAATTAGTACAGTCTCTTGTTAGAGACATACAACACCGTAACTAATAATCAAGCCTAACATGAACAGTGAACGTAGCAGACCGAAAACTTCTTTAGCTACGCTATACTTAGGATAGCGGCCTGCGGAAAGTAACTGACCCAAGAAGGAAGAGATCACAGATGCCCAGTGAATAATCAAGATAGTTGTACCTAAAAATCCTGGTGACCAAACATACAGGCTGTAGGACAAGTACATCGCGAAAGAACCGATGAGCAGTTTGAAAAATAGCCCATTACTCGTCAGCGGTTCAATAGGTTTTTTCTCCATGTTGGCTTTGACGCTGTTTGCCGCAGCGATAATCCCCACCCCAAGGATGTGCAGAATAACACCCAAGGAGAAAAATACAGTCAGCGTCACATATTGCCAGATAGGTTCCATTACAGTTGTTCCTCTTTGATTGCAGTCATGATTTCAGTGTCGAAAGGTACTTCGCTAAGTGTCTTAAGCAGATTAATAACAAACTCTTTCCGGACAAAGATGTCCGACAGACCCGCCAGTTCTTCCTTCCCACGCATACCCATTACAAGCTGTTTGTATTGGATGAGGGAAGTATACTGATCCTTCGACATAGGTGTCAAACTATTTCCTTCGTCAGGATACAAAAATACTTTACGGCTATCCCAGTCAAAACCTCGCTGAATCCGGGTAACATTAACAATCGGATGTCCACCCAGTGTCGGGTATCCGAGTTCCACCGGGATAACCACATTATCCTCAGGGTTACATTGCTCTAATTCAGCGATCAAGTCTTTTACTTTCATTAACGACTCCATACTTTATTAACGATACATGCCGCAACTACTGCGATCACCATTACCAACAGGATAGGCAACCAAAAGGGTGCAGTAACAACGATACCGGGCCAAATAAATCCAAGAACTGAACCCATCACCGCCCCGGCTACGGTCCCTGAAAAAGCATCGCAGAACTCATCTCGACAACACCTCACCATGATAACGAAGATCACTATCCCAACGGGCCACCAAACATACCAGTGGGCCACGAGATCCCTCAGAAATATACTTGCTGTCGCCGCGTGTTCAAAATACTCTAACATATCAACCCCCTTTTAAACGGAACTTTTTAAGTTCACTGATTAACGTTCTTTCTTCCTGTGTGAACTCAGCAAGATGATCTGTCTCCGGATGCCAGTAGTGCAAAGGTGCCGTCCCGTCATCAAACACCGTACAGTTATAGATGTACTCAGGTAGTACAAAGGCTACAGCCGTTAATGCACCGTTCAAAGCATCAACTTCCTCTTTGAACGTGGCGTAGGGAATTATTTCGTTAACAGGTAACAAAACATCTTCCACAAAATCGTACATTCTTTGCTGATAACCACCCTCCAAGAGGATAAAGGTCTTGTGGTTATCTGCCCAGTCATCGATCAGCCTCTTCTTTGGGCACAAGCCCGGATCAGCGTCCCGGTAGTCGTTTAAAAGTTCAACAGCCGCATGACCTGCCTGAATCCCGGCTTGGATACCTAGAATATACTGATTGACCAAGAAATACATACGGCTTTTCATTTTTCCACCCCAAAGATTTTACGCAAAAGCTTTTCATTTCCCAACGTAACTGACCAAAGTTTCACAATTGCATACGCCAACCAAACTACCGTTGTGAAGAAAATTAGCCAAGCCCAGCATAAAGGCCAAGCGAAAGTAAAAAGTAGCCAAACCACCATCACCGCACGTAATTCAAATCGATCTTTTACTCCGAGGGGTGGTAGGATCGGCCCCTCTAAATCAAGGATATTAGGACCGGGGATATAAAATCCACGGATACGTGCCTTTGTCAGCAAAAACCAGACAATGCAGCTTACAATCGCCCCTACCAAATAAATTGTCATGTCGTCTCCTTAGTTTATTAGGTTTTTCGCTTCTTTAAGCGCCTTGGCAACATACCTTACCTTCAACGCAGTAACATTATCACGAATTAGTTCGGGTCGTCCAGCATATTTTTTAGCAATCTTCGAACACTCATCCGAAATCTCATCGATATTCTTTTTCAGTTCTGACATGCACTGGGTCATAACAAATGCCTGCGGGTAGTTTTGCACACTTGGGATTCTCCCCTGACTGTCCGCAACAGACACATCCATAACCTTATGAGCGAAATCACTATCTTTTTCAGCAGAGATCCGTTGCATCAGACTGTACACCTTTTTAGGAGTCATCTCCAAGACTTTGTGCATACGACCGTGGTTCTCAGTCACAACCAAGGCAAGACGTTTCCAATACTTAGGTACTCCGTATCGATCACACATTTGCTCTGCGATAGGAACGCCATAGGACTCATGTCCGTGCAGATTACCAAACGTGTCGTAGCAAACCTTACCTAAATCATGACACAGGCACGCCCACTGCGTTTCAGGGTGGCATCCTTTGTCGTTTGCAGCATCCAATACCATCAGTGTATGAGTAAACGGGTCGCCTTCCGCGTGATATTTTTCCGGCTGAGGAATACCCACCAAAGCCCGGAGTTCAGGGAATTCACCAAGATTTACCAAAAGCTCGATCATCTTAGAGGGCTTGTTGGCAACACTCGTGTCTGAGAAACATTTATTGATCTCTGCAAATTTCCGCTCTTTGGGCAGATGGGGTAATCCCGCGCTTGCCTTTCGGCACAACAGGTAAGCCTCATCTGTAATAGAGAAATCCGAATATCGGGCCGCAAACCGAGCCAAGCGATAAATGCGGAGAGGATCCTCTTTGAAAGAATCTTCCGACACAGGGCGTAGGCTGCGATTTTGGATATCCGCCTCACCGAAGAAAGGATCGATGTACTCTCCGGTATCTAAATCTTTGGCGATGGCATTGATCGTGAGATCACGGCGATAAAGGTCTTCTTCGATAGTCACCTCAGGTCCAAAGACTACCTCAAAGTCGTGGTATCCTGGTCCGGTTGATTTCTCAGTTCGGGCGAGGGCATACTCCTCTTTGGTCTCAGGATGAAGATAAACAGGAAACGCTGCACCAACTTGGGTGTAACCTAAGTAAATCATCTCTTCATGGGTTGACCCTACAACAACGTAGTCTCGATCTTTACTTTTTACACCCATGATCTCGTCACGTACTGCACCACCGACTAAGTAAACTTTCATTTTTTAATATTCCCTGCCCAGTTTGACATATATTCGTCAAAGGTCTCTTCGCAATCTCCCGACACAACCACCTCGGTATCATCACCCCAGTTGGTTACACCGGACTCAAAAACCCGGAGATGTTTCTCACCACAAGGCGGTTTATAGACATCATCAAAAAATTTACCTGGTACTGTGCCACCTTCGAACAGGTACGTTTTTTCTATACCTCCGCTCATAACCACCCCTTAGATTGATAACCTTTTTTAAAGCCTAACTCCCAGTGTTCAAACTGGAGAGATCCTGGACGGTAGGGATTTTTGTTTTCAAACATACCGTGTTTAAAGCCCCAGTGGTGCCCCTCCATATATTCTTTTGTCATATTTTCTCCGCTCTGTAGTTTACTGTCCATTCAGCTATGCTGACTTCCCACGCATCGTCTTTTGGTGGTTTTATTTCCGGCAATCCTAACACATACCTCATTATCTGCACAGGGCTTTTTTCAACAAATTCTGCACTGTCTCGGTAGTATTCATATTGCTGCCGAAACATCTGCCTTAACCTTACCAGATGGCTCTCGTTACCTTCGAAACTTAAAACATCCATTCCCTGGCAAATCGGATCGTTGGCTTTGACAGATACCAACATCTCCCAGCCAGAGAGTTTCTTGCTCCGCTTTTCGAAAACAGGTAGGTGGTATATGTAAATCAGCATGTAATCTCCTTTGTTGAGAGAAGTATACACGGCCAGTTAGCCCTGTCAACAAAAAAGGCCACCCGAAGGTGACCTTTTAAATTACGGACTCAGCCAGTAGAACGGTTTTTTCAAACCAAGCTTACCTTGCTTATCCCATACAAAATAAGCGTACCCTGCACCGTCTGTTTTACCATCCTCAGTAAACGAGGGTCTCTTGGAAAGAGTGACCAAATGATCAAGAGGATATTTCTCCCAAAAGTCATATCTCCGCATACTCTCTAAGAAACCCAAACGGAGCAACATGATCACCACGTCAGCATCTAAGTGGGCCTTTTCCACAAACTCTTTAGCCAAAGAAAATGGTGGATTAGTCAGGATACAATCTACCCGGCCATATTTGGTGCTCAGGTAATCAACGCCTTCTCTAATCTCTCCCCAGGCCGATCCGAGAGGCATCTCGTTGTAAAACCTGCCAGATGCCCGGCAAGGTTCTAAATATTTCCAGTCCTGTCGGATAGGAGATAGCTCAAGAAAAGCTTTCACCGCCCAAGCTGGTGTTTCGTACAGGTCGTAGGGTGCTCTTTCTGCCTTAGATTTCAGTCCTACCACTTAACGACCACCTCCATTCAGGATTGCGCTGACCAGATCTTCAAGTGCCTGCGACCTAGTCAATCCGTCGAGGTCGATACCAAAGCAGTCTCCAATCTCTAGGATCTCTTCCATGTTAAACTCATCAAAATCCTTCGGATGTATAGACCCTAGACGTAGAGTTTTACTGTACCCACACTCTAACGTAATATCGAAGTCGTCTCTCGATTCAAACTGCGTAGCCAAAGGAACTTCTATCTGCTTGAAAGGCAGAGTTACCGGGCTTTCGACATTTCCCAGAACAATGTCCGTATAGGACGGAGTTTGACTTGCTGTGTCAACAGCAGTAAATCGTTCTTCCATTTCTCGACCTGTCAGATAAATCTCCCCTGCCCTGTCGAATAACTCAGAAAGCTCATCCTCGGTAAGGACTTCTGACATAAGCCCGTAATACTTCTCTTTGAAAAGACGCTCGTAAAACTTCGCGCTGCCAAAGACGTTGGCCGCATCGCCGCCTGAGTTGGTGAATTGCACATTGTGGAACATGAAATAGCAGCCGGGATCGCACACCCTTTCATCGCCCGATAAAAAGATAGTAGTAGCGGCACTAGCACACAGGCCAATCGCCCGGGTAATGATCTTCGCTCTACTGTCTGCCATAGCCGCCACGTACATGTCCGCCAGGTCGATATTACCGCCTGGGGAAGTTATCAGGATCTCGACGACGTCATCTTCACCCGCCTGGCGGATGATATCCAAACCTTCTATGTGATTTCGCGGGTCACTAACAAGATCAGTCAGGTATACTCTCCAGTCTTTCCTCTCCTGAGGTGTACACCAAACATTACCTTTGTACACCGGATCAAGCATTACATCATCTTCTTCCATAAAACCCCCTTAAGCTGCCAAAGACAAACGGATTTTCTGACTATTTTGCAGCAACCACTCAACAATCAAAGACCTGTCGCTGTCCACGATAACATCATGATGGCGCTTAAACATGTCTAAGATTTTCTGACCCTCTGCCGCATACCGTGCTGCTCTGTCAAGAAAGATCAGATGTTCTTTTTGTTCTTGATTGATAGGGCAAAGTTCCGTAGGAACGTCTACCATTACCAAGTGATCAATCAATTCCTGTCGGGTTTCGAACATTAGGTCGACTTCCCTCTCAACAGGCATTGTTGGCTGCACAAGCCGGATTAGAAAATGCTTTTTGTTATTAGACTCTTTACGGACCTCTTTGATTTTATCCTTCACATCGATAAAGGTCAGTTGTGCTTTGTCTTCCAGTTCCGTAGGGCACACGGCCCCACAGTTCTTGAGTTCCATCAGCTTGCGGTGCTCTACTGTTGCAAAAATACCTGAATCCATGAAAACCCCTTACACACCGACTACGTAACTAAACTTCCCATCCGCCGCACTAATGTTGGCAAGGACGAAATGCCAAATGGTGACACCTTTCTTAACCTCCACCGCCACACGCTGACCGCGTACAAGCGTAACTTCGGAGGTGTACTCACGAACCTCGGTCAAGTATTTCCACATGACCAGATCCTTGAACTTACATAGCCGACGATTAGTTCCGTCAGTTGACCAAAGAGATTGGTTTACCCATTCCCCGAGAACCCACTCCCCATTCTTACCGTCACGAACCAGCGAATACACGCTGTTCAGGCTGTCTTTATCTAATGCCACGTTTTTTCTCCAGACTCACTAGAAAGTTTTCCAATACAACCCAATTATCTTCTTTCAACAGATTGAGAGTCCGTATCCCCTGTTTCTTTGCCAGATTCACCGCCGTCGCCGTACCTCCCTTAGGATTGCCTGTCCGCGTTTCTGGCGCGTAGTACAGCACAAATTTGCTCTGGTTGACATAGGCATTTCCTAAGTTAGGTCCAAACAATTGGTGAATGTTCCTTTCATGAAGCTTTCGGGCACCCTGAGAAAGCTTCTCCCAGCCCCCGTGTACTTCCTTGACCCATTCCCAACGCATATCGTCATATCCCGGGTACTGCTTATCAAGAACGTCTGGCAGGATGTCATAAATGTCTGACAGACCCTCCCCGCCCTTGAATCCGCGCCAAGGTATGTATATCTCCGCAATCCACGGCGAAGGTGTACTTGGGAATAGCGCATGATATTTCTCAGCGCCTCGTTGAAATGCCGCATCAGCCCCGGCGGCCTTGCCAGAACGTAATGTAAAACCAATTCTTGCCAGACGAAAAGCGGCGTCCTCCATGACGCCTAAGACTTCATCTGGGGTTTCTCGGGAACCTATCCCTGAGTATGCCGCCATATTAGTCGTTACCTTGTGCCTTGTCTTTTTCACGAGCCTTAACAACAGCCTTACAGAAAGGGCTGCGGACAATTGCGTCACTGGTTCCTTCCACATAATCAGCAAGGTGCAGCAGATTGTGGCGGTCAATGAAATCAATGGCCCAGTCAAGACCAGAAGCAACCTTGAGATCGTTCTGAGTGATGTCCCCTAAGCAGAACATCTTAGAACCTTCGCCCAATCGGGTCATGATTGTATACGCAGTTTCCTTATCGGTGTTTTGGAACTCATCGATAATTACCACAGCATTTTCAAATGACCGCCCTCGGACATATTCCAGAGGAACAAACTCAATGTTTTTGTTAGACAACTGCGTCTCATAGTAGCCCGCGCCGTACCGTTCAACAATTACCTGAACCAGCGCCGCTAGGTAAGGCTCAAACTTCTCCCGGATGGTTCCCGGAAGTAAGCCGATACTCTGACCCATCCCGACAGTTGGACGAGAGAGAATGATTTTATCAATCTTACCCTCCTTCAGCCAGTCGACCACTGTACTCATCACAACGAAAGTCTTACCAGTACCTGCCGGGGCATTTACGAACACGGCATCTTTCTGGTTAATAGCATTCAGCAGTAAGGTTTGAAAGTGAGTCTGAGGACGAACTGATGGTGCCAGTTCTACCTCTACGAACGCATGGCGATTAACCTCACGCCCACGACTAACTTTCTTCTCACGGCGGCTTTGACGCTCTTGACGATTGTTATGACGCATAGGGTACTCCTTAGTTTTTGAGAACGCTCTTTGCCAGATTGTAATAGGCAGTACGTCGATCAAGGTGCATCCGGCCACCATTTACCAGCTTAGTGATCTTAACGATATCGTCAGCATCAGCAGCGGCATTGATTTTTCGCATTCCCCAGTACCACCCGGCACTTTCCACAGCATAAACAGGCTGTTCTAAAAGCTCGGGCTTGTTGATAAGATCCAGGTCCAGCGCTTTCCCGCAAGCGAGATAGTTGGCACGACCTGTAACCTGTATCAGACCACGACCTTTGTACTTAGCGCCGTCGCCAGGTTGGGTATTTCCGAGTTCCCGGGCTTTTTGCGGTGCAAACCGGATGTCATACTTGTTAAAGTAAGCATCGTTCCCGAGTTCCCGAACATAAAGAAACTCTTCGGATTCCACTCCAATCTGAGAGAGGAATCCTGCGAGACGATTAACCGTGTTGATTTCATAATCCCGCATTGTCGCATTGATCCCGGGTAAGAACTTTAGGTTCCTGCCCGATTTAGCTCCATTGGGGAATATTTTGTTCAACTTGTCAAGCGTCAATTCCATTACGGCTCCTTACTGTAGTGTGGGTTTGGCGATTTCGCCCTCCACGAGTTCTTCATTCAATTCTTGCAGAGGGACCGCCAGATTAAAATCGAGTTCACGAAGGGCTTGCTCGTAGAGAAGATCTTGGTAATACCGTACCAAGTGCTCATCAGACATTTTATCTAAAGCCTCAGTGTAGAGTAGTTCCAAACGGGAACGATAACCCTCACCGCCAAGACGTTCGATAAATTTCTTCTGATCTTTTACCTTACGGAGGTCATCCGCAGTTTTGTCCTCGATAGCCTCTAAGAACTCAAGCAATTGCTCCGCTGAGTCTAAGGCGTCCTCAAGGACGGCGTTGGAAAGATACGACACGATGCCATGCAGTACGGTGGTGCGTGCAACCTGAGCGGATTGCTTTTTAACTTCGGTCATAACTACTCCTTACAGTTCGCCAATATTGAAATCGTCTGGACTAACGACCTCTTTCTTCGCCTCAAAAGAGGCTGCAAGTTCAGTGTATCCTCCCACATATGCTCCGTCAACAAAGATCTGTGGAACAGTTTCGGCAAAACGTCCGGTGGCTTTTTCCACCGCATCCTGCATCAACTTGTAAACCTGTTGGTCTGCGAGAATGTCGTAATACCCGAACTCTAACATCTTACTCTGGAGTAGTTGTAAAGCCTTCTTGCAGTAGTTGCAGTCTTGCTTACCATAAACCGTATAATACATCTACTCTCCTTTCTCAAACATGGCAACAACTTTGGATTTTGGGTCGTAGTAGTCTGAATAGGCCACAAGCGGGCCTGTATTTTCAAAAGTTCCTAGAGCCCAAGGTATATCTTCACTATCAAATACCAAATTCAAATTTTCACTATAGCGATAAGACTCGCCAGCAATGAAAGGGTTGTCTTTGGTTTTACCAACCTTCCGGCATACGATTGTAGAACTCATAACCTTCCTTACAGATCCATACTAAAATCATCAGAAGAGATAGCCGAATCAACCTGTCCCGTCAGATACTGACCATTGTCAATCTCTTGAGGAGTAACTTGGACATTCGCCGTCGCCAGGTGGCTATTGATCCAAGGGATCGGGTTTTTACCCGGCTTTTCGAGCAAATTACCAATCCCTACTGCACGCATACGCTGATCTGTAATGTAATCAATGTACTCGTCCAGCATTTTCTTATTCAGGCCGAGCATTGCGCCGTCTTTGAACAGGAATTCTGCCCAATCTTTTTCTTGGTTACGAACATCGATGAAGCCTTGGCGGGCCTCTTCGTAACAATCCTCCGCCACACGGGCCAGCAGATCGCCTTCGTTACCATTCTGCATCTCTTTCAGCATATACTGAGTACCTGACAAATGCAAGGCTTCATCACGGGCAATCAGTTCAATAATCCCGGTATTACCCATCATCACACCGCGCTCACCAAAAGCAAATGAGCAGGCGAAGCTGACATAGAAGCGGATTGCCTCAAGAGCATTCACGTTATGCAGGCACAGGTACAGCGCCCGGCTGTGCTCGTAAGGGTCAACAGGTAAGTTCAGAGCCTTGCGGCAGTTTAACTCGTAAAGCTCATCATATAGCTTGGTCACCGACTCTGCACGGCTCACGATTTCGGGAGTCTGCATGATGTTGTCAAATACCAGACTCGGGTCTGCCAGGATGTTTCTAATAATATGCGTATAGGAACGGCTGTGGATCGTCTCACTAAACGCCCATGTCTCGATCCAAGTCTCCAAAGAAGTATCAGAGGCAATTGGCAAAAGAACAGCATTTGGTCCACGACCCTGTACAGAATCCAAAAGGATCTGATATTTCAGATTGCTTGTGAAAATGTGCTTTTCATGGTCGGGCAGATTGAGGTAATCACCGCGATCCCGTGTCACGTTAATCTCTTCCGGACGCCAGAAAAATGCTAGCTGCTTTTCAATTAGCTTTTCGAATTTGGCATGTTTTTGTTTGTCATAACGAGATACATTTGGGGTCTCTCCCAAAAACATAGGTTGAGTCATGAAATCGAACTCGTTACGGTTGAAGGTACTGTATGACGACATCTTAATCTCCCTTGTTAAACTTACACTCATTCTACAACTATCCTGAAGACTGTCAATAGTCTCAGAAAGAAAAACCGCCCCGAAGGGCGGTTTATTACTTTAGGATTCTCTGCATGTCTTTGTATATCAGCCTGTGATCACGACAGTAGCATAGGTTAACAAGATAGGCATTAGCCACCAATGTCCGCCTTGCTACTTTGTCATAACTTTTCGTCCAAGCTATCAGACGCCAGCGCCGATAAATAAACCACCAGATAACCGTTTTACTCACAAAAGCTCCTTACAGCTTGCAGGCACCTGACTCACAACCGTCATCTTCCTCTTCTTCGCCGTCTTTAGTCTCTTGGTAATAAAGAGTCTTGACGCCGTGCTTGTACGCATAGAGGATATCCCGCAATACCACTTTCATTGGCAGTTTCCCACCCGGGAAATTCCAAGGTTTGTAGAAAGTGTTGGCGGACGCTGCCTGGTCGATAAACTTCTGCATCAGGGCTACCAAGTTCAGGTAAGGGATAGGTGAATCCATATCCCATTTGAACTCGTAGACTACACCCTCCTCACCAACGCCGGGCACCAATACAGGCAGCATACCTGCGCTGGACTTCTTAAATGAAATCGCATCGCGTGGCGGCTCAAATCCGTTAGTTGAGTTAGTTATCTGGCTAGAAGTCTCACACGGCATCATTGTTGACAGAGTTGAGTTCCGCAGGCCATGCAGAGCAATTTGCACACGCAGCCATTCCCAATCCATCTTTAAATCTGTTGTGTGGAGATTATCAACCTCTTTCTTATACCGATCAATTGGCAGAATCCCTTTCGAGTAGCTGGTCTCGTGATATAACTCACAAGCCCCGCGCTCTTTAGCTAAATCAACCGAAGCTTCCAGCAAATAGAATTGGAAAGCCTCTGCCAACTCGTGCACTAAGTTAGCCGCCGCAGGATCGCTATACTTTACACCACGTTTAGCCAGGTAGTAAGCCAGGTTAGTCCATCCAATACCCAAAGTACGGCGAAGTTTTGTTTTCTCCGCAGCCATGACTGGGTAATCTTGATAGTCTAAGAGGTCATCAAGGGCCCTTACCGCAATACGGATAGGCGCTCGCATATCCTCAACCTTCTCGACCTTCCCCAGGTTAATCGCCGACAGCGTACACAGCGCAATCTCACCTTTGTCATCCGGATCGTTGATATCATCAATAGGATGGGTAGGTAATGCGATCTCCATACACAAATTAGACTGCTTAACCGGGGCAACTTCCTGGTCAAATGGGCTGTTCGTGTTGCAGTGGTCTACGTTCTGTAGATAAATACGCCCAGTCTGTGATCTCTCTTGAGCAAACACAGAGAAGGCATCCACTGCCGAGATTGTCTTCTTCGGCACCTTTGGATCGTTCTCAAGGGCTTCGTAAAGCTCTTGGAACTTCTCTTGGTTAGAGAAGAAGTAATCATAAAGCTTACCGTCGGCAACATTCGGGTGGAACAACGCGATATTCTGCCCTTTCTGCAAACGGGTGTACAGCAATTTGTTAATTTGAAGGCCGTAGTCGACATGACGAGCACGGGTCTCTTCTGAACCCCGGTTGTTCTTCATGACGATCAGTGACTCAAAGTCCCAATGCCACATTGGATAGAAATAGTTTGCCGCAGCCTTGCGTACCCCGCCCTGAGATGTCCAGCCTAACGATTCCTGATACATACGTACGATAGGCACAGTGCCGGAATGTTTAACCTCTCCACCACGGATAGGTGCATCCTGACCACGAATTCGGCCAAAGTTGAGACCGATCCCTGCACGCTGTGCTGCATACTTACCTTGGGCAGTATTCGCATTGAAGATTTGATCAATGCTATCTCCTGCCTCAATCAGTACACAAGAACTGAACTGGCGAGTAGGCGTACGAACTCCCGCCATAATAGGTGTTGGCAGGGAGAGGGCCATGCTAGAAACGCTCTCGTACAGTTCCACAACCTTACTCAGTCGGGTCTTTTTGTCTTCCTTGGACATCAGCCCCATTGCGATCAGCATGAGTGCCATTTGCGGAGATTCATAGATCTCCCGAGTAATACGGTCTTGCACGAGGTATTTGTCCTCATACTGCCGCATTGCTGCATATGTGTAATCGAAATCACGGTCGTGATCGATCGCACTATCCAGCAGATCCAATTCATGATCCGCGTAATCATCGAGCAGGTGCCTGTCATACTTACCAATGGCAACCATGCTTGAGATTTGACTTTTTAGCGAACGGGGAGTGAAATCCCCGTAAGCTTCTTTACGAATCTTGAACAGCAGGAGACGTGCTGCGACATACTGGTAGTCAGGTGCGGAAACTGAAATAAGGTCCGCCGCCGCTTTGATCAGTGTCTCGTGGATCTCTTTAGTTGTAATACCATCGAACAGTTGCAGGTGTGCCTTCATCAGAACTTCAGAAGGACTGGCATCCAGATTTTCACAGGCCCACTCTACAACACGATTCGCTTTCTCCGCGATGAAAGGTTCTTTCTTGCCGGAAGATTTTACAACAGAAATGCTGGTCAAGTATAACTCCTTATTTACTGCTTAATTTCAACTGTGGTGTCGTACTGCTCAATGTCTTCGACAGGAGCCTGACCTAAACGGATAGTTTTACCCAAGTAAGGGTCGTGATAAGTGTCATCATAATCCATTGACTCATCACAAAGATCATTGAACCGCAACCAACCAATATAATCTGCCTTACCTTCGAAGCCACGTTGAAACCACTTAGTCTGCTCATCCGGAACAGCACTATTTTTCTTAGCCATATTAAACCCCTGCACCCAGGTTGAAGATCTGTCCCATGTCGTCAATTTCTGGAAGGTCCAGGATAACAACGTCGCTACGATTCTCTTGTTTGGTGTACTTACGAGTGTTCACTTTCTCTACTGACGGGATGTCGTAAGGGAGAGAGTTAACCATCGTTTTTCCTACGGAGTCACCAACATCAAGGATATCTACTTTATCATAAATCGAGGCATTCGGGAAGTCCCGGACGTCTCGGACTCGCCCTGAAAAAACAGTGGTTGGGCGGCACTTGTAAGGCGCACCGACACAGCGAACATTCACGTTATTCATCTGGTCAATCTTGCAAGGGACGTACAATCCAGTCTCTTCATTCAGGACTGAAACTTCAAAACCGATCAGGAACATCACCTGACGGAAATTTTCTTTCTTCTGGAGATCTACACCCAACATCTTCGCACACTCAACCACGAAGTCCAATGTAACCGAGCCATACTTCAGAGTCTTACCAAACGCCATTTACATATCCTCGCTTAAACCGGGGAATTTCCCCGGCAACATCAGAATAGGGCAAGGCCCTAACTTTGTCAAACTTATTTAGCAACGTGGCCCGGAATTAACTGGCGGTGCTGAATATATCCTTTGAAATTACCTGACCAGAAGTTGCCTTCACGATCGACGTGTGTAATTCCATTTTCCCAAGATCTGAAATTGGTAGGTAGGTTAATCGACCACAATACCTCACCATATTCATTAGTTTTGTGATATTCCTCAGCAATTTCTTTCGCTTGGTGCTCGAAAGGAGAGGCGTGTACTTTCTTACCCGCCACCAGGCGAGTATAGATGTCCAGAGCTTTGTCCTTGGTGCTGTTAAGACGACGGTAACTTACCTGGCCGCAGCAAGAAGCCGAGATCCGCAGAGCCTCTTCTTCAGTCAGCATCACCGGACAATTATTCTCATCCAGAACACAGTAACCCTCGAAGATATGTCCTTCACCCTCCGGACCGAATCCATAAACGTGGTCAACATAAGGCGTATGCCACGTACCTGGTTGCAGCCATTCAGGTTCGGAGTTTTCCAGCGCCTCTTTCATGAGGTTAGCCAGCACTTCGATTGTTGGATCGGCGTCTGCATCAACACGTAACCACAGGAAGTTTTCCATTTCAGTTGTGGTCATAACCGTCTTCATCATCTGGAACGGCTCGATCAGACGATTAGCAATCTGCTTGTGATACCCGGCGGTGTCAAAGCGCTCTGCCCACGAACAAGCGTCCTCCGCAGCCTTGGCCCATGCTTCTCGCCCTGAACAATAAAGTTCTTTGAACTCCCCGTTAACTTCCACCCAATCGTACCAAACCTGGCCGTTGTGTTCGGTGCCTTTATCCTGCATACCCGGCTGGTTAGAGCCGAAGCGTACAGGCATCGCCATGTTGGTACGGATCAACTCGACCATCTTCTTGATCGGAACCGCACGGGATGACATCGCGTTACGGCTGAATAAACGGTGAGTCATAAACTCGCTATGAATGATGCGAGGATAAGTCAATTCAAAAGTCGTAATACGACCACTACGCTGCCCAACGGAATCCGCAATGATTTGAACTTCGATGTTACCCTTACTGAAAACCTGGCTCATATTACTCCTTGTTCTTTTCAAATAGTTCTTTGGTAGTTTCGGGGAGATAACCTTCATACACCAACCAATCCCCCTCTTCTTCTACTTCCTCAATGGCGGTTATACTCTCACCACCATGATCTTTCAGGTTGTGTAGTACACGGAGAAGGTCTAATCGATGGCCCTGTTGTTGTAATTCGCCATCGATATACAGCCCTTGCCAATCTTCACCTAAGAAAACAGTGACTATCATTTCAATCTCCTAATCCTATAAGGTCCTTCGATATCATGACGGACGGCCAAGTATATGTCAAACATCTCTTTGCACATATCTTTTGTCACCCTGAAAGAGGCGAGGAGGTTGCCCTCCTCCGAATAAACCTCTACATGCTCACCATACCTGACTATCCATTCACCTTTTCGGCATTTCATTACAAAGTTTCTAGCAGGTAGTCTTTGATTTCACCCCAAGAAGATGAAACCAAATCGTATTTCACACGAGGCGCTTCGTCCTGAGTAAACGGCGTGTCGAATTTAATCTTAATCACGTCATCTTCAAACTGATTCAGGAATTGATGTCGATCATCAATGATGACACCGCCCTTAACTCCGGCCTTATTCTTTGTTGCCCAGAACCCGCAGCCATCGGATCCCCCATCCAAATCCAAGAAAGGGAACAAGCGCTTGAGGAAGCGGACCTTACTGCTAAAGTGACCTTTCTTACAGTAAGACACGAAGCGAATAGGGTGACCTGCCTCATGCAATGCCTTGACTGCTTCGACAACACCCGGGATAGGCCGCAGCTTATCATACAGGTGAGGATCTTCCCAGAACTCGTAAGGAGGGATGGCCTCTTTGCAACGATCCGGAAAATAAACCGAAAGGTTATAATTAATCAAACCTCCGTTGGCACTATCTTTGTCCAACATTTCTTGATTTGGCGGCATGTCATACACTGTTGCCATCCAGTCCATCCAAGGCCAGCCAGAATCAACTACCGTCAGATCCACGTCGATAATGATCGGAGTTTTATTATACGTGCCCATTGAAGGTATCCCCTTTTAAACTTTTGACAAAGTCAACAATCTGCTCAACCGTCTGGTTTACCTTACCCTCTTCGTTAAGGATATCCGTTTCATGGGGGATTAGTCCCGCAGGAAACTCTTTGGCATACAGATATCTACGAGAATCCCCGGCAAAGTCGTATTCTGTGCCATCAGCTTTGAGTCGGTGGATACGTACCAAAAAGTAATTTTCCGGACCTACCAAGCTGACAACAGGAATCGACTCTTCAAGAAAACCTCCGTCACTGACGATGATGACCAATTCCTTGCTGGCATCCGTCTCTTCTCGGATCCTTTCAAGCCTTTTACGGAAAGCCTGCCCAAATACATCGTTACCAAAAACAGGTTTCATCAGGTTTTCAGAGCAATGGATCATCCAGTCACGAGGACTGACATTCACACCGTTTACCATTAAGTAAGGGCACGGTTTTTCTTTATACTCTCTCTCGTAATGGGCAAACCAGACTTTTTCGCTCAGCCCGGATGCCCGGATCGCAATATCGAAAAGCAGGTTCTTAAACTCCATATGAACCACTTCGTAATCAGGGTGGTTAATGTAGTCATGCACACCACCGCACAGAGTGTCCTTTCCAGCCCCTGGCGGGGCGTTCAGATTAATCAGGATCATATCGCTCTCGCTAAAAACCGCCCCGAAGGGCGGATAAATTACAGAATGTTTGCCAGTGTAAACTTCATTGCTACCTTGTCACGGATATTCTTACGATCACGAGCACAAGATCCGCATTCCATGCAGCGGTAAACTTTGAATTTGGAGAGGAAAGTATGGGCAGTCTTGCCAACCTCTTCTTCCAAATCATCGGAACCACAACGAACACAACGCATCACTGACTGATCCGGGTGGAACAGAGCAATGTTGGGGTGTTTACGCATGAAAGGCCGCACCGTCAGGTACATCTCTTCTAGGGTAGGGATATCCCCGATGTTGTATTCTTCCATCTCTTCAAAAGCGGCCACTTCACCTTCCATACAACGCTTCCACAGGCGGGCACCTTCATTGGACAGTTTGCGGCTCTCCAGTTCAAAGTAATTACATGCCGCCTCTAGCGAGTTAGATGGTAAAGAGAAAGCCTCTTTCAAAGCCGCCAGCGTGTCGATAGTGATATAAGGGCTTGGTGGCTGCATCCCATAGAAAGCGAATCGCTGATTGGCCCAACCACGGTCAAAACGTGCATTATGTGCGATGAAGATGTCGCACTCGTCCAACACTTTCCACAGGTCTTCTACCAGAAGACGATCGGATGTGTGATCCCTTTCAAATTCCTGCGGATAGTCAGGAAGCTTACGGCTGAAGATCGCTGTGTTGTGCAACCACTTCCCAGCAAAAGTCAACAGATAAGGCTCTTGAATAACCTGTGTTGGACTGATGAACTGTTTAAAACGGCCAAAGTGATAAGAGATCGTGTATGAAGTCTCAACATCCCCGAGGAAAACCTTCGCCCCCGGGTTGTTGTTGCGAATACTTTCAATGAAAGATTCCTGCGCTTGCTCGATGTCTCCAGTCTCCAGTCCCTGCATAAAGGCATCATAACCTTCCGGGACAGGAATACTGTCAAGCATGTCGCTTACCTTTTCAAAACCACGATCTTGCGCTTCACGACGAAGCATACTGCGGACTGTAGACTCTTGAGATTCACGGCCCAGTTTACGGGCCACTTCACGTTGAGACAGGCCAGCTTTCAGAAGTGCAATAACCTGCTCTAGTGTGAAAGATACATTTGACAAAATTGACTCTCCAGTTACTTACAAAATTCGATAATATCTACCAATGCGAAGTCACGAATATCGTCTTTGTCGACATCATGCGCCTTGATGAACCACTGAGCACCCTTGTGGTACTGACTTTCGCCATACCAGAACATAGGGACACCACTGATGGTCCGATAACCCTGCTCACCTCGCCAGTTGCGATAGAAAAATCGAATGGTTGGGCAATCCATTCCTGCGTACAGACTTCGGTCAATCAAACTCACTGCTGTAGCTCTCCTCAAGTTGCTTAACAAACTCTCGCAGGTAGATAGCAATCATATCCCCTTTATCGAGATCCTGGTCAATAACCAAATTTAAGTGAAAAAGAGCGTTCCTCGCTATTGTTTCTTTGGTCCTTCTTTTTAGGGCGGACTTGACTTCGGCGATAACCCCGGCATGAAACTTAAAGTGTTTTTTGTCCTCTTCAAGATAGTCAGCCAGTCTACGCAACACCTCTGTCATTGTCAACTGCGTTTTTCCCTCAACATGCTTTCCCCAAAGCTTTTGCACTTGGCCTTCAAACATGTTTATTTCAGAACCAATAACACCCCTGCATTTTCCTTCTATATGGTCGTGATCCAAGCATGGCTTTTCCATAGGCTCACCAAGTATCGCGCACACACCGCCTTGTTCGGCAATAAGCTGATCTCGATAGGCTGCTATACTCTTAGAGCCATTTACCCACTTAACCTTGTCCAACGTAACTCGGATAGGTTTTGTTGCCTGGTCACTTTTGGCTTTCGAGGTAAAGCTTGGCCTCCTCGATCGCCTTTTTCTCCCTGTCCGTACTGCCACTAATCCCCTCCATTGTAAGAGCGAAGATAAATTCTTCACGGGTGGGTTTCTTCCAGTTGACGAAATAATCAACCATCCGACGTCTGAAAAGAGATATAGGGAAATCGAAATCTTCAGACGCGGATCTTTCACCACCCCTGCTTGTTTTTCCAATAAACGAACCTGTGGTATCCATTGCCCTCTCGTCATTTTGTGTCAATAAGAACAAGGCGCTGTCTGAAATATCCCCCGATAATCGACAACCGGATAAAGCAGAGGGCAGGTTTTCAGGATATTCCATCTTACTTAAAGCCTGGCGGGTAACAATAACCTCGTCATAAATCCTGCCCCTCACCTTATCCAACCAAGACCACTGGTTAGTACAATAAAAATTTATAACCATACTGGTTCCCAGCAGGGAATCTCTTAACACTAGCCATTCAGACCTGTCAGCCATTTGTGGGTACTGATAAGTCTGATCTCGCTCAATAATCCCTTTAATAAACCAGAGCCAAGATTGTTTTTCTCCCCTGTCGTAACACAGTACAATTTTACGATTTGCACTGTTAACTACTGAATCCCAGTCGACTCCCATTTCTTTCAAGGAAACACCTCCCGATCAGGTAGGCATCCGCAAGGTCAGTTGCTCCACCGTTCTTTCCTGACTTAGTATATCCGGCTAGGAATCCCGGTTGCAGTTGCTCGCAGACCCTCATCATTTCGTCTTTGCCCATTTTTATGAGTACCATTTTAGTACCCTTCTCATTCATGACCTCCTGCTCTTCCCCAGGCAACTGCTTTCTTGCCCAAGATTTAACAGAGGTTGGGGCCACTGTATGAATCTGGTCCATCGTATACCCGTCCCGCAACAAGGTCAACTGGATACAGAAAAATAATCCTGCCAAGTCCCTTGTGGCATTTCCTGCCGATCCGAAGCTGAGTGATTCTAAGACAATGTGGTCAACTTTGAATGATTCACAAACCCCTGAAATGTTACCGCTAATAAAAGCCATCTGCTCTACCGGATTATCAAAGCGACGCTGCCAGTCTTTAGCCTTGTCGGAGCCTGTGGTGTGTAATACCTCCTTAAAGATAGGTACACCATCCTCAAGTACAACATAGGCACAAGATGCCATACTCTGATCAATCGTCAACAGGCGCATCTGATTCTCCACTAAAATGGTATTGGTCTGCCAAAAACACGTAATTACGTACTACATTCTCCTCTTTGGAGAACGTAGTGAACATGCAGTAACGATCCCCGGTAACCGGAACACCAACCGGAGTAACCTCGCAAAGTTCTTTCGACTTAGGATCTGTCCACTGAATCCTCCAAGGCTCCTCCCGCATTGTCCAAGGTTGCTCAACCAGATAGAACGTCTTACGCTTACCGGGCAGCATAGCTGCCCTTATAGCGTCTGCACGCATCATTTTTTCAATATCTGCGTCCAAAAATTTAGTCATTAGACCACGCCTTGTTTTCTGAGAACCTTCGCCAGTGTTGTTGAGTCTTTTTCCGTGCGCTTCATATAGACAGCCTGGAAAATAACCGAAGCCCACTGACCGGGGGTGAACTTACGAGCGATCCCCATGTGGTCAGTAAACTCAACACCGTCAGGGAACCATTTCTTGTACTGATCGACAATCGCAGTCCACATCTCCTTCTCATCTTGGCAAGGAGAAATAACCTTGAAAGCCGCTGTCTCACCGAATTTGATCTTATCAAAGTTCTGGTATGGCTTCACGTTATCTGATGTATCACCAAACAACATCTGGTAGCCAAAGAATTTCTTACCCCAACCCTTGACCTTACTCTTCTCCATCCAGATCTCACCCATAGACTCGTCGATCATCCAAGGTAAAGGATGCTTCCAGTTCTTTTCAGTGGAATCCCGCATCGTATTGAAGATGAGCCCGGGGCACTGCACCTGATCCTTATCGAACGATGCAACAACATGACTGAATTTACCTGTTTTCTTGTAATCCAACCAACCCTGATACTGTTTCATCGTCAGGTAGTCATCGGCTTCAATGCCGTCAATCACAATCGCACCGTATTTCCTCTGAACGTAAGCACGAGTCTCTGCCAAAAGAAGAGGTCGGATGGTATCTTCACGGTTCCCCTTATAAATTTCAGGGGTAGGAAGAACCAGGCGGAAATTATTATCACCACCAAGAACACCCAAGCCATTTGAGGATTCCATGTGCTCAAGGATAGCATTGATCTTGATCTTCAACAGGTGAAGGCAATTTTCTACAGGCTCAGCCTCTTGTTTGTCCGTGATTACAAAATCATCTCGGGTCCAAGGTGTGAAGGTTTTTCCTGCGGCAACCGCCTTCGCTTCCATGTTGGTGTTCTGATCCTTTAGCCACCCACCAACTACGTTTTTCTGACGGCCATAAAAATCAGTACGGTTCTTAAACTCCATTTCCCGGCCTGATTTAAGGTGTTTGACTATGATTGTTCTCTTCTCCGCTCCCGCCGCTGCTACATAACAGGTCTGGTCTAAGTCTAAAACAATCGTGGCATCACTTGCAACAATATCTCGCCAGTTTTCAACAACCGGATAAGGCATACTCGCTCCTATTAAAACGCATCACCAAAGTCGTCTTTGTCTTCCTTAACTGGGCGCTTGTACTTAAAATCCGCCCCCATGTACTCACTCAAGTAGTCGATATTTAATGACCAATCTTGGTTACTTCTTGCCCTCCAAAGGGTAAACTCAGCCTTGAAGTAACTAATAGCCTCTTCTCGGCTGATGTTATTAACCTTCATAAACTGACGGATAGCCCTGTCAAGCTTACCGTTCACTTGGGCAAGACCGGGGTGGTGAAATTCATGGCATGGAGGGCATAAACACATTAAGCCAACCAGCTTAACCTCACCATCAGAGAATGTCCACTCCTCATGACACTCTACCGGATGTTTTCTTCCATTGCCCCCCTGTCCCCCACATATCTGGCAGGTGTGGTTGTGTTCGGCATAGCACTTACGCCGGACTTTATCCCAACCCGCTTTTGTAAGATAAGAGCGCAGGTTATTGTCCCATGCGGTTTGGGGTATCAGACAAATCTTATGTTTAATCTTCAAAATTTAACCTCGAATAATGTCGGCTATTTCAAACTGTTTCCTTACTCGATCATAGCCTCCATACATATTCATCAGCTTATCTGTTGATTTGTCCCAAGACTTGCCTAGAAGATTCAATCCGCGCCAGTTACGCTCATCATGGATAAGCGGGTTATTTTCTGACAGACCCACACCCCAGATAAGGTCGCGGTCAGAAGCTTCTACGAAGGAGCGGCCCGCCAGGCGATGCTCTATCGCTTGCTTACGAACCACATCATCATAGAGCATCCGGCAGTAAACCAGATCTTGCATGACATTCTCACGGACCTCTTCCCAAAGCCCCTGTTTGAAACCCTGGACCTGTCGGCCAAGTTTTTTAGCCTCCATCGGGTGCCAAACTTTCAGGATCTTTTGGGCGATGTCATCATCCGCGAAAAGTTTAGCCTTCTCGTACATCATGAAGTGTTCGCCCGTGTAAAACTGGGCACCCTCCTGTTCTTGACGAGGGAGGGCAAATGGCTTTTTACAACGGAAATGGTTGCTAAAAATATCCTGGTAAGAGTAGAACAAGACGTGTTTGTCAGTTACTTTCATTTCAATCTTCCCCATAAAGAAGTGAGAATGGCAGGCTTATGCGGCAATCCGCAGTCCTCGGGAAATCATTAATCCACCCGACGATAAGATCGATAGAGTCTTGGTTAAACCGATCCTGTCCAATATGGATATAGCTAAATTTATAATCGAATTTACTTCCAAATCCAATATTGTTCTCGACGATTGTCGCAAGCTCCCCGAAAGCAATATTTTCTAACCCCACCTTAGAGGAAGGCAAGAAAAGGCCGAACCTCTCCCCTGCGGGCCCTGTGGGTTCAATCTTTCGGAAACCAACAAGGGATTCCTCATCAACTGCCGACACTTCCAATATGGCTTTTTTCATCAGTACAGATCCTCACTAAAAAGTTCATCATAAGGGGCACCTTTCTGCCTTACCGTGTTTATTTGGCCCGCGTATGTAGCGATAACTAAAGCATCTTTCCGGGTATGGTAATCACCCCATTGATCGATGAATCCTTGGTTTACGTCATAGACGTGGCGAGTATCCAACTGACCTTCAATAAGGTCAATAACCGCAGCCATATCTGGCGAGTAGTGCCTTGCACCAGGTACAACAACAAAACCTCCCGCTTTCAGTTTAAAGCGGTTAGCGGCGCACACAATACGTCTTTGCAATTTTCGACCATCCCACCAATCTGCCACTTTGTAGCAAACTTCCGGCAGGTTTTCGGGGATAGGTTTTTCCAAAAAATCCATATTACCTCAGTGCGTCGTATGCTTAGAAGGACATGAACCCGCGCCATCTTTGTAAACTACCGCTGTGTGTCGGCCATCGCTGTAAACGCAAACAGTCTGATCACCATCTCGGTAGCTGTCTTCCAAGTCCAACGTATTGGCCGCTGCCACAGAAAAGGATAAAAATAATCCTGCCAGAACACTCGCTACAATCAGTTTAGTATTGTTCATAATGATCTCCTTTGCTTGGTATTTTCAGCATACATGATAATTTTAGGCTGTCAACTAAAAAGCCGCCGTAAGGCGGCTGTTATTTTACTGGTAAGGGTCGAACGTTACCGGGTCTTTATTCTTCGGCGCTGGGCGAGGGGTTGGGTCCATGTGCGCCGGGAGAACACCCTCGGGAAGATCATTCAGAGAAAATTCGACATTGACCAGTTGGCCTGTCAGTTCATCCATACGCATGGAGACGAATGCAGCAACTGAGCGGCCTTCTTTATCAGCCAGGAAGCGCAGTTTCTCGTAAGTTGAGTCGTTGAAGTTGATGTTCATAAAAGGTCTCCTTTGATTATTATATACCGGGGAATATCCCCGGCTTGATTACAATTTACAGCTTTCTTTACGACAAGTAAAGACTTATTTTGAAGAGGGCAGAGAAATAATATTCTGTGCATCACCTGCTTGGTACACAGGCAGCTTACCGTCCCACTTATCAATTAGGTTAAGCTTCAGAACCTCGGGGTTTGATCGTAAAGCATTACCACGAATGTTAATTGCATCAGCTTCTGCCTGTGCTTTCAGCTTGGTAGACTCAGCTTCACCACGGGCCTCTTCAATCTTTTTGTCCGCCTCAGCCTTAGACTGTTGGACTTCCTGAATACGCTGCAATGTAGTCTGGTTGGCCGTTACCTTTGCGTTGATAGAAGCAATGACTGTATCTGGATAAATCGGCTTATCTACCCAAGACAGGCTGATAATATCAATACCTACCGGACCCATCTCGCGTTGAATATCTTTAAGCGCATCCGATAATACGTCTGCCTTACCACCGTCGATGAACTTGTCTGTCGTCATTCGGGATGCAAGACGGTTGAGACTATCCGCAATCTTCTGTCGCAAATCTGATTCCGTAATGTCATCAACACCTTTACGGTAGGTTTGGAAAACAGTGGCAACTTTAGCCGGATCTACGCGGTAAGCAACACCAATTTTGTGACCAATTGCCGTACCATCACTCATCTGAAAACTAAAGGGTTCGTCGTAAGTTTTCATCTGTTTGAAAGTTGGGAAGGTGTATACTTCGGTGTTCCACCCGGTCCAGTATCGGCCTACACCAACCACCTCACCCACACCTTTGTCGTCGCCCAGCTTGTTAACCTTGATACCTACTTCACCAGGTACTACACGGTCGCAGCCAGTTAGTGCGGAAGCTGCGAAGATCATTGCTACAGTGAGCAGAATACCTTTTAAAAATTTCATTGTTTCTCCTTAACGACGTTTTTGAAAACCTTTTTGCCCCAGTACGCTTCAGCTACGATAGTCGCGAACAGTAAGACAACACCCAGAATAGCGCTGATTGTATCCCCGGAGATTAGAGGTGGGATTACAAATCCCACCATCGTTGCCGCGAAGATCAACATCAGTAAGACATTGATCAGGATTTTCATTACTCAGCGCCGCCGAATACGGCAGTTTTTGCAATATCAGAACGTCCCATCAGGATGTCCAGTTCATTAACCTGTTCGACTTGGGCCTCCAGTTCAGCACGCTTCTTCTCGGCTGTCACTTGGGTGTCAAATTCAAACTTGACAAGTGTCTTCAGGAACTTAGGATCGATGTTCTGATCCTCTTTCGCCACCGCGATTACGGTTTTCAGGTCTTCCTGAGAACCTTTGATATCCTTCATTAACTGGACCGCCGCGTTAACAGTGTTCACCAGCTTTTTACGAGCCACTTCGTCTGAAGGGATGGTGTTAATCAGGTCTTGCTTAGACATCTTAATCTCCTCTTTGTTTAAAGTAGGGCCATTGTGCCCGTTAAATATTAGTGTGTCAACAACTTCTAATCGTCAATTCCCGGAACATATGCGGGATGACCTTTGTTGAATCCTTTGGATTCAGTTTCCAGAATCTTGCGCTCGGCTGCAATGTCGCGGTTTTCCGCCAGGTCGTTCTCGAACTTACTCGGGTAACGAGCCTTCAGCTTGCGGATAACACGGTCCTGCTCACTATCGAAATCTGTGTTGAGAACATCCATTGCAATTGCTAAGTACCACAAAATGTCGCCGACTTCCTCTTTCAGGTTAACTAAGTCGAGGTCTTTGCCGTAATAGATAGTCTTTTTAAGAGCGTCTTGGATCTCTCCTGCTTCAGTCCCCAATCCAATTGCGGCATGGAGAAGACGCGGGTCGACCTTTTCGATAAAGAAATTTGGTGACTCGGTACGGATTGCATCTTTAATGAACTGCTTTGACATCAATAACTCCTTCTGTTGTGGTAGGGGTCATTCTACACGACCCCTTCAAACTGTCAACGGTTTTCGTAAATTTTAATTGCAGCCTCACGATTTCTTTCATCGCTGGCCTTTTTCTCCACACGACAAGCTTCTTGGTATTTTGAAACGCGATCCTTATGGATTTTGCACAGAACATCATGCAGCCGTTTTCTTTCGAACTGGTTCATCCAATCAAAGTCACCTTCGAAAAGAATATGTCCAGAAAAACAATCTCGCGTTATCTCTGTCTTAGCGGCGGTCACCGTGTCGTGCAAGATGAAATCACAACTCTTGTCTGCTGGGTTATCATCAATGCAAAAACCATCCTGGCAAGAAACCAATTCGAGAATTTTCTTCACCGGAGGTCGAGTCATAACTAGCGGGTGTATTTTACTGATATAAGTCCACCCAAACAACGCCAACGCAGCTAAAACTAACCACAATACACCTCCCGGACTCATACAATCTCCTCCGCAATTTTACGAAGCAGTTCCAGCAGAGAATCCGAAGCCTCAATCACTTCCTCTAAGCTGTTAGCCACCGACTTGTCCCGGCGGATCTCAACAAACTTGTAGTTCAGGCGCGGCAGGAACAAAGACTGCAACAACTTGGTCTCAGATTTCGTAATATCGTTAGCCTTGATTGTGATAATCTGACCGATAAAATACTCAGGAGGCTGCTTACGAAGAGCATCAGTCAGACCTGATCCAACACCAACTTCCAAGAGACCATCACGGGTTTGGCAAATAAGAGCCCCGACCAAAGAAGGATCCTTCTTGTGTGGCAAAGTGGCTACAACTTCCAGGTCAACGTCAAACTCATTCTTCAGCTTGACACCTTTCTTGGTTTTGTTGTCTCCCCAAGGCATAGCTGCCTCTTTAAGTACAGTCCCTTCCTTCTTCTGGAGACGCATCTCGATGAAGTGCTCGATAGCCTCTTTGAGGCTGTTAATCTCGCGACCCTTGACCATCTTGAAGTGACGATATTGAAAGACACCAGCAGCCAAGGCTCGGGTATTTGTTCTGCGCTCGGAGTAGGGTGTTTTTGATTTTCGAGAGATATATTCTTCCATCGATACCATATCCCAAACCACCAGGCAGACACGATCACGGTCTATTTCATCAGAGTCTTGATTAAGGTAACCGTTGCCCTCTGCCCTCTCCATGAAACCATTAGGGCTATCGTCGATAACAAGACCCTCTCCGTGAACTACGAAAGGGCCTAATCCAACAGCGGCTTGACGTAATTCATCTTCTACGACAGAAGGGACTCGGAAGTTAAGTTCCTTGCCTGAACGTGAGCGATAGATCACCTGCTCAGGCCACACCATGATGTCCGCATACAGGCCGTCCATCTTTTCGTCGGAGAAAGCACCGACATAGTTGAACTTACGCAGCAGATCCTCTTTGAACAGGGTGTAGCTCTGGTATGGAGGTTCGGTGACCAAATCCTTCCAGACCTTGTTAGTCAGCGTGGTTTGGATCCCGCATTCTAAGTCACGATTGATAACTTTTAGCAGGGTGTCCGGCTCTGAGCAGGTCTGTACAAGTTGTGTCAGAAAAGAGCGTGCATCATCGCCCGTGTAAACACGGCCAGCAATGTTCTCTACCAGCATGTCCAGAGATTCTGCCAGCGTATTCAGTCCCGGTGTTGCAATAGGGACCACTTTGAAGTTTCTGACAAAGAAATTCATCTCTTTAGAGTACGCCAGGCGAAACACCTCGCGTAAAACTGCGTTGTCTTGGTTAGCCCGGAGAATTACTTCTTTCTCTTTGGGTGATCGTGTCGCCGCCAGTTGGGCGATAATACTTGTCACATTGGACATTGTTTCTCCTTCGTAAAGCAACTATTGTCAAGGCAGCGAGAGAAAGCCCGCTGCCGATTAAGAATACCGCAATAAAATTTAAGACGTCAAGCACTTTCCGGTGACCACAACAGCTCTTGCTTTTCTACTTGGAACTCGTAGTCGTCCACAATCCCAGTTTCCCAGTCTTTGCTTGAAATCAAGTCGCAAGTCCAGCGATATACGCCAGGGCCAACATCTTCCACTTCGCAAGGCAAACCAATGTCTTCCGCACTTTTACCATTATCAAAATAACTGTAATGGATATTGGGTGCTTTAAGAATAGTAACCAGGCCCTGTATGTCTACAGCAACGATCCATACGCTACCCTCGGGACTTTCAAACTCCATTTCGTCAGGATCTAATTCTTCTTGATGGTTCCTTGTAACATATTCAGCACCTAACTGATTTTTCTTCCAATCCGGCCACGTTTCCACAATGGCAGAAGTTTCCTTCAACCGCTCAAGGAAAGAACTTAACTCTTTATTACTCATTAGCCCTCCATATGTTTCTCTACCGCCGCAATGAAGTTTTTACTCTCAAAAACCTCAACAGCCGTTCCTTTCCAAAGGACGATATCCCCATCCTCCCCTTTTTGCACTTCATAATTGCTCGGCTTGGGATTAACACACCAGATCTTGTAATTGCCGTAGTGCTGGTAGGTTACAAGCTCATAGATAAAATCTATAACCACACCACTGCAACCTACCACAATCACCAAATCTTGACCACTAAGATCGCTAAGTTCCCGGTTCATTTCTGCGTACTGAGGAGGATACTCTCCGAAAAATACCACGTTGGGTTTACACCAGTGGTAATCCTCAGGGTTAAGGCGAGAGTATCCTATATCTACGATCTTTTTAGGATCGCCCGGCCCCTTTTGCAAAATTACCTCAGGTAGGTATCCATGAACATGCAGGATAGCAGGGGCAGGTATTCCGGCCCGCTCAAGAAGATCATCGACGTTCGTCGTGATGTTCTTAACAAGCCCCGGGTAAGACTTGTACCACTCCGCAACTTGGTGGTGGAAAGCATTAGGCTGCACCCCGGCTAACTCTACACGGCGGTCATTATAAAACTCATGGGTTTTTGAGTAAAAACCCACATTGAATGAGTGGATGTTGCAGACTTCTTCAACATCGTACTCGTCCCACAGCGACTTGCCCGAAACTTCGTCGGTCCTGAAAGTACGGATACCACTCTCCGCACCCGTGCCCGCCCCAGAGATAATGATTAAACGTCTTGGCATGTTATTCCTTATCCATATGTCGCAAAGTAACCAAGTATTGCATTGACTTTGCATTTGAGTAGACAAGAAGAGCCATATCCATACGAGATACTTGGTCAGGATCGCCTGACACTGTAACACGCAGGCTATCGCCGTCTTGAGTGAAATCTTCAACTGTGAATTCCAAGTCAAACTGCTTGAGTTTGCTCTCTAAGAACTCCAGTTGGTTATTGATATCCAAGCACCAGCCGTAGAAACGAGGTTTAGGCTGTGCCAGGTATATTTTTTCTAAATGTTCGGCCAAATTTTCACTTACGACGAGATGCATTTTCTCTCTCCAAGTCAACAGATAAGAATGAACGATCCATCTCTTTTCCAACAGGGGCGTTAAGATAGTTGATCATCCAACGACCAAACAGGACGATTCCTGTGACGAATGCCACAAAACAGACAATGTCGAGTTCTTTTTGATTCATCCCAAAGGCCACTATGCTATTTACACAATCTTTCATTTCATTCTCCTTTGCTTGATTTTCTGTAACTGTAACGATCTTCGCCCTTGTCCCAAAGGTTAGCAGATAGCCAAGGAAGCCCATACTTGACTACCAAGAAGATCCAGAGGGTATAGTACCCCAGACGAATAAACGTGTCCATCAAATCATCCCCATTTCAATAAATTTATTATCTAAGTCGGAAGTCTCCAACTTGAGGCCGGGTTGATCACTGTTTTCCACACGGTGGTAGATCAGGCCCTCTTCCACATATTTGATCACCACATCATAATAGCGACCTAGTAGAGTCTCCCATCCACATTCATAGACAGAAACCATACACACCACCATACCAGCTTTGGCTGAACGCCATGCCTCACGTACAGCTTGGAGATGCTCTAATTCCAGTTCATTCATTTCAGTTCTTTTCTTATTCGATAACATTATAAAGTATCCTCTTAGTCTCTTACTTTATAGGTGGGAGTTTAGTTGATCATAAAATGCATGTCAATACTTTAAATTTTGAATTTTTAGGATAAGATCTATATAAAGATCTTTGTTTTAATAGGCGTAGACTATAAGATCATATTGTTTTAATAACTATTATGAATGGATATGAATAATAGTTATAAATATAATAATTTATGAGTGTAACGAATAAATTATAAGATTAATAAACCCGGACCCGGAGGGCGAACGGAGTGAGGGGTTTATGTTTTATATACTCTTGTGTGCCTTTTAGGACACATGGGTTGACAGGGCTGTTTTTAGGTGAGAGACTCTGGTGGTTTTCGTAAGGAGGGTGAGTGGAAGAGTATGGTATTTCCATCCCTGAGGGATCATTCACACAGTTCCCGATGCAGTGGGTGGTGAGAATGCGGACTGATGATGTGAAGAAGATGATAATTCTTCACTGGAGGTATGGTTTCTTTGCAAGAAAGGCTGTACGGAATGGTGATCCTCTTGACAGATGCTACTATGAGTCGCAAGCTAAGCTGGCTGAGCTATTCGGTATGTCTGTGAATTCAAGAACCAAGGTAGGGCAGTTTCTTAAGCGTATGGAGGAAATGGGATACATATCCACCATCAAGGAAAACATTGGTACAGGTGAAAAGGTCAAGACCCGACTCTACATAACGGTCAATGACCCTAATATTTTAAAATTTTCTAACTTCAACGAGGAGATAAAATGATCAGAGCATCTTTAGGCGGTCACCGCCTGGATATCGAATTTAAAACCTTTGCAGGTGGTGAGCGCAATGTTCGCATCGGCTCTAATTCTCCGGTTTCATTGGAGCATAATATTACGAGTGTCGGTGGTTTGACTGTTCATGCCCATATGGATAGTCCACAGGACCCCATTGACCTTTTATTATTTATCGATGCGTTTAATCGCATGGGACGTGGTACAGGGCATAAAGTCGAAAAGACTCTCTACCTGCCCTACATCCCATATGCTCGCCAGGATCGTGTAATGGTCAACGGAGAGGCTTTGTCATCTGCTCTGTTTGGTAAGCTTATTAACCTCTGCGGCTTTGATGAGGTGATTGTTTGCGATCCTCATTCGGATGTCGCACCCTCCCATATCAACAATGTGCGAATCTATCAGCAACACGAACTGGCACTGAAGATTCTGGGAGAGGGCTTTTTCAAAGACGCTGTTATTGTTGCCCCGGACGCGGGGGCTGTTAAGAAAGTTACAAAGCTGGCTCAGATTGTTGGTCATGAGACTGTCGGTGTTGGCGCTAAACAAAGGAATCTCGTAACCAACGAGATCACCAATACCACTTACAGTGGTCCGAGTGTTGAAGGTAAGCGGGTTATCATGACAGATGATCTGATCGACGGGGGACGCACGTTTATTGAACTGGGTCGTGTACTGAGAACATCTGGAGCTTCTGAAATTATTCTTTACGCAACCCACGGTATTTTCTCCTACGGCGTTGACGTATTCGACGGTTCGGTTGACGAGGTCTATTGTGCATATCCTTGGCAGAAGAATATTCAGGGTCGAAATGAAAAAGGCATTTTCAAAATGGTAGATACCAGTGTCTCGTTCGGCTGAGGTTAAAGGGGTAGTGTATGGGGTCGGCATTAACGACTCCAAAACCCCTGTTAGAGAGACAACCACGGTAAATGGAAAGACCGTGGAAGTATGGGGTTGTCCATTCTATAAGACTTGGTTCCAGATGATGTATCGTTGTTACAGTGAGGCATATCGACGTAAGTATACATACAGATATTACCCGACTGTTTGTGAAGAGTGGTTGAAGTTTAGTAATTTTCGTGCGTGGATGATTAAGCAGGACTATGTAGGGAAGCAATTGGATAAAGACATCCTTATCCCGGGTAACAAGGAGTATGGTCCAGAGAAGTGTGTTTTCGTGAGTCAGGAATTGAATAAGTTTTTTAACATGCATGGAAATCGTGGAAGGAAATACCTCCCGGGTGCTTATCCTCACCAGCGTGGTCACAGAGTTACTTCTCAGATTACTATGAACGGAAAGAAAAAGACTCTCGGCCAGTTTGACACAGAGCTTGATGCACATCTTCGCTGGGTTGAAGAAAAAGTTGTTGCATTGAAGGAACACATAGATTACGATGGTTCAACTCTATCGGTAAGACTGGAAAACATAGTTGCCATGCTAGAGAAGAAATTGAACGACAGAGAGCCTGTCTTAACTTTACTTGAAGGAGAATGATATGTTACATAATGAATCCCCTACCTTATTCGCGGATTTCTATAAGCCCGCACATATCTCGATGTACAGCAAAAAATCTGAAATCGTTCAGGACAATATGACACCCCGCTCCAGCAAATACTTCACTCATTTCAGTGATGATGAGAATAACGTGATGTCTGCTGGCCTGCAAGGCTTCATCAAATGGTTCCTGATCGAACACTTTAATCGTGAATTCTTCGGTCGTCCTAAACATGAAGTCATTGGTGAGTTCAAAGAAACTTGTGATCTGGCTATCGGTCCTGACATGGTAGAAACTTGGGGTTTTGAAAAGCTCCATGACCTCGGATACCTGCCTGTTGAAATCCGCGCTCTGCCAGAAGGTACTCTTTCTCCAGTGCAGGTCCCGGTATTTACCATCCAGAACACTCACAAGGATTTCTACTGGCTCCCTAACTATCTGGAGTCTGTGATCTCTGCTGAGAACTGGAAGACCATTACAACAGCGACTGTTTTTTGGCAGTACCGTAAGCTGGCCGAGGCTTGGGCGGAGAAAACCTGTGACAACAACCTCCATGTACCATTCCAGATCCACTGTTTCGCTTATCGTGGTCAGGCAGGTACACACGATGCCGCTCAGTCTGAATTTGGTCAACTGATCAACTCACAGGGCACCGACACTATCCCGGCCATTTTGTATGCTAACCGCTATTACGGTATGAAGGGTAAGTTTGTTGCCGGGTCAATCCCAGCATCGGAGCATAGTGTTGCAACAACCAACATCGGCTTCATCATCGGTCGTCTTCGTTATGAACATCCGGGGATGTCTTTAGATGATCTTCGTTTCCATGCGGAGGTCGAGTTCCTGTACCGCTACATTACGGAATTTTTCCCAAAAGGTTTCGTATCTTATGTTGGAGACAGCTACGACTGGTTCCGTCTGATCACCGAGGGTGTTAGTACCCTGAAAGACGAAATCATGGCCCGTGATGGTCGTGTAGTGTTCCGCCCGGACTCCGGCGTACCGGAAGACATTATCTGCGGCACACTGGACTGGCGTGAAGTCGAGAACCTCGACAAAGCTGGCAATCTGTACGCAGCGGCTGACTGGGCACTGGAAAGTGCAGTGGAGAAAGTCAGCAAAGAAACTCCGCACGGTGAGCGTGGCGAGACGGAAGTTGAGCGCTACTTCCTGTTTGACGGTGAACTGTACCTGATGAAGGGAGAGATTGAGTGGAACCGCCACGACAAGACGTACTACTACATTGACGGTAGCGGCGTAATCTCTTACGAGAAGGCTGAACTTAATAACGAGCAGAAAGGCTCGGTTGAACTCCTTTGGGATGTTTTCGGTGGTGACGTGAACTCTAAGGGTTACCGTACCCTCGACAGTCATGTTGGCCTTATCTATGGTGACTCCATCACTGTTGCTCGTGCCAAAGAGATCTTTGAGCGCCTGGAGGCCAAGGGCTTTGCATCCAGCAACATTGTGTATGGTGTTGGCTCTTATACTACCCAGTACACCACCCGTGATTCACTGGGGATGGCTGTGAAAGCAACTGGCGCAGTTATCGATGGTCAGCAGATTATGGTCGTCAAAGAGCCGAAGACCGACCTTGGTAAGAAATCTGCACAAGGCTTCCTCAAGGTTGTTCGTGGCGAAGACGGCGTACTTAAACTGGTTGATAACCTGTCACTGGAGCAGGTTAATGATGCCGACAACGAACTTCGTCCGGTATTCCGTGACGGAAAACTGTTGGTTGATGAGACGCTCACAGAAATTCGTGAACGTGTTACAGCCAACCTTAAATAACAACAGCCGCCCTCCGGGGCGGTTTATTTAACGGAGATATGATGAGTATTAAGCCTTTAGAGTATCAGGGTACAAATAAACCCATCTATGCTATGGACGTAATCTTGGCTAAGCAAGAAATTTACCGCAAGGAGAAAGAAGATGAGAAATCCAGTTGCCAAGCACAATCATAACCGTGCAGCAGTGCATCCAGATCGCTCTAAGATGCCACAGACAAGCGTAGAGGAGGGTTTGCTCGACTACTACGCGGAAAACGCTCACAACGTCGCACAGGAGGTTTACAAGGATACGTGTGATAGAGTCGTACTTTCTCGCAATAGTGATAACCATGTGGTTGGAATGATGCCGGACGATTCCTATATCTTACCTATGACTCCTGTCGACATAATACCTGTCGAACTTACCGAGCAGGATAAGAAAGATCGTATCCTTCGCTTTGAGATTATATTTACCCCTCAGAATACTGCGCTAGACGAACTCATGGAAGCGCTAGCCCATCGTTGACTATCATACAGTCCTCCAGTAAAATGATGATTAACCCTCATTAACTTACTGTTGGACTTATGGATAATTTCAAAATCACCCTCAGCTACATAACCCCTGAATATACCTCCGAAGAATGCATCAACTATTTTGACAACTTAGAAGATGCTATCGAAGAGGCTGATGATTTGGCTTTCACTACCGTAGGTTTCCCAATCGAAGACTGGAATAATGTTGACTTCGGCGAAGGTAACCACTTATACTCGTTTTACCCTAATGAGGCCGACAAGACCTCACGTTATAAACTTTCAATCGTAAAGGAGTCAGCATGATCAATTCAGGTTGCATTGAGATCGGCTATGGCGAAGGTATCCGCCAAGCGGAAGACGTAGATTTTTTCGATGAACATCCGGACTTTATTCGTAATGAAGAGGATTGGGGATGGTAAATCAAGAAGACTTTGATCTGCTAGCCAATGAAGAAGATTGGTTAGTTTGATGCTAACTTCCGACCAAGTCAAGGAAGCCTTTGAAGGCTCGGAAAGAGATCATCCAAACGTAAAAAGTCCTTATTCACAGAAGTGCTATGGATGCGGCAAGGGTTTCTCAGGACCTAAGTTCAGCGTTGCATGTTTTTCTTGTTTAAAAGGCAAAAAGACTGTTGACAAAGAATAGGTTCATCTGTAATCTTTGAAATGTACCGAACGAGATGACAATCTAGTAGGGGGATGGATAAAGTGGACGATTTTTTAATGTTGTTCAGTTCAGCCGGATGCGACAGCGGCTCCATCGACTGACCTCGGAATAGCGGCGGTTGCTTTTGGATTAGATTAGTCCACCCGTGACGCGAAACAGGTCTATTCTGAACGTTAAGGGAAGTCAACCCACGGGCATACGTCCTCTGCCCAACTATGTAACCTATTGACATAGTGCAACTTAAATGTTAAGATGGTTGCACTGATTCGATAGGAGGCTTTATGACTAAGGCTGCGATTGTTACTCGTAAGCGGGGCCGTCCTACTTCAGAAGAAAGTACAGCGATTGCTCTTGAAAAAGCGATGATCTCGCTGAGGGGAGATTTAGCCAGGCTAACCCCTAAAGCTGTCGCAACCCTGGAAGGTCTTCTGCAAACAGGGACCGAAAAGGTAAAAGAGACAACAGCCAAGTATATTCTTGAGCAAGCAAAAGAGGCCAACAACCTCTACACTCAGGAAGATAACGAAGACACGGCTGCTGGCGGTACTGCTTCTGCAAATGCTCCGGCTCATTCAGGATCCTCTGAGGAAGTTAAAAGGGCTATCCCTTTGACAACCGAGATTCGTGAATATAAGATGACCGGAACAGAGGACGATGATTAATGATGTCCCGGGCGATATGGCAATTAGAGCCTGTTCGCCACGGGGCTTTTCTTGAGTGCTCGTTGGAGCATTGAAGAAAAGTTTTAACTCGTCGAATAAGGAATCTGATGACCTCAAACCGAGATCAAAAGCTGTAAGCGGTGCGCATAGGCTCCGTATTCCGAATAGACTATGTGGCGAGAGATTTAAGGGGACGTGGCCGAGCGGTTGAAGGCGCATGACTGTAAATCATGTATATCACACGGTGGTTCGAATCCACCCGGCCCCACCATAAGTACACCTTCCCCGCCTAACGGCGCATTAGGGAAGGGATTTATTAAGGCACTGATTTCCTCGTTGAAGGTAGGACCGGAGAGGACCAGTGATAATGCCTGCGGTTGCAGGCTGACTAGTAGAATGGCTGAGTGGTTTAAGGCAGCGCCTTGGAAAGGCGTCGGCTGCGGTCTCCGTGGCCCGAGAGTTCGAATCTCTCTTCTACTGCCATTCACGGTTGTTAGCTCAGACGGTAGAGCAAGATACTTTTAATATCGAGGTCACAGGTTCGATCCCTGTACAACCGACCAAACAAAAGGTTAGGCTCTGATTCAACCTGACCTGTCATGACAGAGATGTTATGACAAATGGGGATTAGCTCAGTGGCAGAGCAAACGGTCGATAACCGTTAGGTCGCTGGTTCAAGCCCATCATCCCCAACCAATTGCCCCTTAGCTCATTTGGTTAGAGCATCCGACTCATAATCGGGAGGTAGCTGGTTCGATTCCAGCAGGGGCGACCATAAAGAAGCGGTGTTGAACTGGTAAATGCGGTAGCCATCAGGTAGCCCTCAGCCCAGACAACAGGCCAACCGTAAGTCGTCCAACTGAAGGTCCCTGATTTGGCGTTTGTCTTAATTCGTACAGAAATGTCCGGTTTAAGGCTTGTTCATCTCATCACCCGAAGGGGCGCACCCTATAATTGACTCTATAGCTCAGTAGGTAGAGCGGCGTCCCGTTAAGTCGCAGGTCCGAGGTTCGAACCCTCGTGGAGTCGCCAAATCCAGAGTCGTGTGAGGTGCCCGCCTGCGCCATGAAAAGCGCGGGGTCAAGGAGCCAAAAATAATGGCGAGAGATGTCGGTACTCGGAAGACGTTAAAGCCCCGAGGCCACTGCGTTAGTGTGGCACCAACAACTTAACCGAAAGGAGTAGGTATGCTTAGTTGGGGATTGGCATTTCTGCTGATTGCAATCGTCGCTGCCTTTTTAGGCTTCGGTGGCCTCTTGGTAGGTACTGCAATGGCGGCAGCTAAAATAATTTTCGTGGTTGCACTAATCATCTGGATCATAAGCTTTTTCACTGGTCGTGGACCTCGTACACCGTTGTAAATTCGGTAGGGAACAAGAGACGGCACTCTCCCTGCGACGCTGAAAAATGCAAGCCATCGAACACATACCCTTGCTTAATCAATAGTCATCTCTGATGGCTATTCGTTAAGTCTTGGTAGAAAACTGGTAAAATTCACCAGCCTGGCAGGACGATCAGAAGGTGATAGATTGAAAATAACTGCGAAGGGTATGAAGAGATTTCACATCTTCATGATGATTCTCTGGGCTGTGCTTTTAATACCATCAGTGATCTGGTGGAAAGACAGCATTCTTTGGGTAATATTTTTAAGCTTGTATGCCAATTTTGTTGGTCACCTCTCTGCTTATGCAGGAGCAAGGGCCGAAAGAAAGGCAGAAAAAGACATTTAGGGATGTAGCACAATCGGCTAGTGCAATGGATTCCAAATCCATAGGTTCTGGGTTCGAATCCTAGTATCCCTGCCAATTATGCTTGCGTGGCGAAAATAAACGCGTTGGTACGGAAGTATCCTACGGTCAGTGACCTTGCAGGTTAAACTCCTGTCGCAAGCACCATCTTAGTCCCGTAGTTGAGACGGTTACAATACTCCCCTGTCACGGGAGAGGTCGCGGGTTCGATACCCGTCGGGACTGCCATATTTTCTCCGCATAGCTCAGCTTGGTAGAGCACCTGGTTTGGGACCAGGGGGTCGGGTGTTCGAGTCGCCCTGCGGAGACCAATTATAAGCCTAAGGTGAAGAGATGTTAGAAATTTTAGCGATGGCTAAGGCAAACCCTTTACCACCCGGTCCAACAACTCTTGTAGGCAGTTATAGTCGTGCTCAGGGTCAGTTGGCTGGCTATTATGGTGAAGTACCTGAATCAGGATTCATCAGTGCAAACGATCTTCGATCTATGCTCAACCCGGCAGGAACTGCGGTCAACGCTAATACCTCTTGGTTAAAATTCACCCTCGATGGAAAAACTCTTTTCGTTAGTCGGCTATCTCTGACTTACTCTGGTAACTGGGACTCTTTGAATGCTCAGGGGCTTATTTTTGGTCAGAAAGTTGTCACTATCAAAGGTAAGAAGTATAAGTGCCGATCTTTCAAAACTCTACCTCCGGGACAGAGCCAGGCGGCAAGCGTAACAGCAGGTAATGAGTGGGACAGGCTGCTTAGTAATATTTGCACAGAAACAAATCTTCCTCGCCAAGAAGGTGGGAAGTGGGGTAGTAACCTTTTCACACCTTCTCAGCTTGGCTTTAACCAAGGGAATGGAGATTACGTAATCTGTCAAGAGGTTAACACCGATCTTAGCAACCGTGTATGGATGCGAGGATACAACTCTGTAAACAGTGCAGCAGGTGTTTTCCAGAACCAGTCCAACACATACAACAACATGGGTTGGCGACCAGTTTTAGAACTGGTAGAGTAAAATTGCGGGCATCGTATAATGGCTATTACCTCAGCCTTCCAAGCTGATGATGTGGGTTCGATCCCCACTGCCCGCTCCAGAAGTTAGCAGGTACAGGCATAGCCGCCTCTTCCCGTGGTGACCGGG